>ERZ808028.92-NODE-92-length-97163-cov-5.762025_pt1 | contig 97163 bp, 89 predicted proteins | sample MGYA00380184_ERZ808028 | MGnify/ENA primary metagenome ERZ808028 (study PRJEB31490, sample SAMN06133397) | mouse gut metagenome | isolation source: J8_1 | host: mice | place: China: Chengdu | collected 2015-05 ... | reverse complement strand
TAAGAAGCATACTCTTTTCCGTCATTATAGAAAGAAGCAAGCCAGTCGCCGCCTGCGAACTGAATATACGCGTCACCGTCCGCTACCGCAAAAGCAGAAACTGCCATGGACGAAACAGCCAAAGCAGAAACAGCAGCCATTGCGATCGTTTTTTTAATGTTCATAGTGTTTTTCCTCCAGTTAAATTTTTTGTACCTTAATTATATTAGATAATAACCTAAATTACAATGGGCACTTTGTATAATCTTAAACGTTTACATTTGGTGAAACCTGCCATTTTTTATAAATCGCTGAAATAACGTCTAAATATAGTGTAAACAAGGCGATCCACAGCACAAGAACTGATAAACCGCTTAAAATATTTTTTGAAAAAGAAAATCAGCACCCCCAATGAGATGCTGATTACAGTATTGACATTGACTCCCACGCTCGTTGAACCTGCTTGTGTCCTTCTACTTCATGGCGGTTGCTCACCATAAGGTTGGAAGATCTCTATCATCTGGCCAGGTGCATCCGCAGATCCATATACTCGTGGACATACTTCCCTTTAGACAGGATGTATGGGACCATAGCATAGTTGGCATTCATATACCCTTCACTGTCCAGAGAAATCTTGGACAGGCGGCCTCTGGGAATATGCAAAATGTCACAAATCTTATCGGAGGACATCTTGTTTTTGGTTGAATACTCATTAACTACAAACTCTGTACTGCGAACCAGGTCTCCGCCTCGGCTTCTAGCCAGGGCAGTAATCATAAGACCGGCAGTTTTGATACCGTGGGTGTCTTGAGTCATAGTCAGAACCAACTGATGGACTCGGTATGGACTTGCCAGGAACGTATTCAACGACTCCTGATCATCTGGCTGGAGGTCGATAACCACGTAGCTGTACCGCTCCTGGACTGTCAGGAAGTAGGCCAAGTCCTTCAAATCCCGCTCGGAGATGTATGGAGCGTCGCCTGTTTTGCTCTTCAGCAGGAACTCGTTGCTATACAGCATAAAGTGTAACGGACCAGGGAGCCGGTCATAGACTTTCTTGACATTCTTATTGGAGGTATTGACTCCGTGAGGCTTGATGATACACCGCGAGGCCATCCGGTAATTATTCTGCTGGAGTGCCACAATGGCCGTATCCAGGCCGAAAGCGATGTTGTTGAACTCAAAAAACCCACTTACCATAGGGAAATTCCGGTTCAGCTCAATGAAACAGGTCTTGAAACCAGCATTGGCCAGAGCCACCGCTGTATTCAGGGCAACAGTTGTGTTTCCGGTCCCGTGCTTTGTTCCCATGAAGGCAATTAGCTTGCCTTCTCCGGGGATCGTCTGCCGGTACTCGGACTCGTTGTCAGGAATGATGACATAATCATCCTCTAGTGTTGCGTCGATAGCGGTGGAGACTTCACGGGGCACAGCCAAGGCCATAGATTCGATCTTCTCATCCCGCTCCTCCAATTCCCGCTCCAGGCGAGCCTTCTCTCCTTGAATGGCGGTCAGCTGCTGATTGATCTGGGCCAGCGCCTGTTCCTGGCTGCTGATGGTCGCTTTATACTGACTGCGTTCTGCCAGCCATTTCTGAGTCTGCTCATGATACCAGTCGGGCGGCTTAGTGGCTTGTAGCTGAATCAGCTGGGCCTGATACTGTTGGTTCGTCAGCTCGGCGCTCTCCCGGAACGAGGCCAGGCTTTCCTCAGCACTCTTTTTCAGCTTAATTGCATCCTCCAGCTGGAGCTTCAGCTGAGACTCGGATACTGTCTTCTCCCTCAAATCAGCGGTCAGACGGGAGATGGTCTCCTTCGATTGGTCTATCTCTTCTTTCATCGCCAGAGTCTCGACCATGACCTGGTCTGCCACCAGCTGGCCCAACTCCTTTTGAGCCGTCCGCCTTGCATCCTCCAGCATGGCGTTCCGCATAGATTCAAGATCCACTGTAGGGGCCTGGGCGATAACTGGCGTCTCCACTACAGCCGGTACCGGCTGAACTACAGGCGATGCGGGAGCCGCAGGCTTCGTCATTCCTCCAAGATTCTTAATAAGGCCGCCGAGAAATCCCTTCCCTCCAGCCTGCACTCCAGCTTGGGCCGCATCTGCCTGGGCGGGCGCTTCGGGCATATACTCATCCATATACTGGGGATGGAAATATTTTGCCACGTCACCGAAATTATGTGGATGAAGGATGTGATTTATAATAGTGGCAGGGGCTACTGCGTTTTCGTTGATGATATCGTAGATACCAAGGAACACAAGGGAACAGAGCAGGCGGCTGGTTGCCTCCTGCCGGTTGGCAATAAAGACAATCCGGACATGGGGGAAATCCTCGCGGATAGAGCACATCAGCTGGAAAATATCCATGCTGCCTTTCAGATCCTCACGATACAGAAGGATGTCAGCGCCCGACTGCTTCAGGGATGGAATGACCTGTTCTCGGTAACCGGCAGTGCCTACATTCACAACAGCCCCATTAGTCTGCTCGTTCAACGCCCTTGTGATGACGTCTTCTATTGCCTTTGCCTGTACTGCATACAAAATTTTCTGTGTCATGTTACACGTTTTGGGGATGTACCAAAGCCACCCCATACTCCTTTCCTAGTCTTGCTTCTTCTCGTATCGCTGCGTTTTCAGAGACAAATCGGTAAAACAATACCGGTTCCCCAACTGGTCAAATTGAAACAACGCCTCATAAAAAGGTTTGTTTCTCAGCCGCGCCGCCGTTACATAGTACACGTTAGGGACAAACCTTGCCTCAACGGCGCTCAGGTCCCGGTATATCTCACCCTCACTGGAGACAAGGACTAAGAGAGGGATATCTCTCCCAATCTTTCCAGACAAAAGGGACTGGGTCTGTTTATAGCATGCGGCCCGTTTCAAGCCGAGCATCTGCCGGTCAGAGCAATCCTCAAACAGAAATTCCTGGAGCCGGCCATCTCTAACCACCGGTTTCCCCTCTCCATCCAGCATCCGCATATAGAGGTAGGACTCACGGCAGGCCTCGACAATCTGCTTTGGCTTACTAAATGCAAACCCGAGCTTATTCTGCAGGTATGCGCCAACCCTCGAGAACCAGCCTTTCTTACCGGTGATAAGTCGCTCTGCAATCTCCTCCATCTCCTCGTTTGTTCCAATATAACAGTCGAACATGGGGCTGAAGAGCTCGAAGATTGTTTGATTCAACGATTTGACGACGCTGGTTCGGCGAACAGCCAGCTTAGATACCCGTTCAGTGGCGAACAGGACGATAATCCGTTTGTCTCGATGGAGGTAGTAGTCTCTGGAGTTGAAGTAGGTGCGGTAGTGCTCCCACTTGGCCCGCAGGGCGGATGTCCGCTCGTGGCCCATATCCATCTCCAGAAAAATATCAAACTCAGGCAACTCCAGAACTCCATCGGGCTGTGCGTAAGTAAAATTTGCGGAGAACATACTGTCCTTGTAGCAGGCTGGATCAAGATTGCACCGGCGGACGATTTCGAGACTCAGGGCGTTGAGCTTCGTCTGGTGATCCAGCAGATTGTCTGTCATCTTGAGCATCCCGGCAGTGGCCTCGTATTTGCGGTGTACCCCTTTGGAATCCATCACATATAGGGGCTCGCTGCTGATATCCCGGATGAACTGGACACCCATGTGGGTCAAGTAAAAGACGCATTGCTGGTCATCCCCGTACTCATGGATTTCGAGGAATCCAGCATCTACAAGAGCCCGGATGCGCATGAGGGTATAGTCGTTTTCTCCAGTGTCAAGCTCATTGTAGCAATACTGGGCCAGCTGCTCCTCGTTCAGGCATCTATGTCTGTATATAGACTGCAATGCAATGCAGTCTTCATTTGTAAGTATGGCTAATGCCTCTGGTTTAACTCTATACAGAAGGCATCCTCCTCCCTTGCGGTTCTATGATATGCAGAGAGAGAAGATCCTATTGGCAGGGGGAGGGGTTTTCGTTAGGGGGATTCGAATGTGATGTCATCCCTTTTTGGTGGATACAGAGAAACGTGGCTGGAGGGGTTTCCCTGAGCTATACGCCCACAAGTTTTGGGCCGCCCTATCGATCGATGGCATACCATAAAAAGCTCTTTGTTGTATCAAACAGAAGTCTGTCAAGTTTTCCATATCACTGTTTCGTCACATTGGTTCTCTGTTGCTAACAACAGAGAGTTGATAAGCTGTCCAAATACCATCGATCGGTACGGTTTCCCGGTCCTGTTAGGCCGGGGGCAATCCTTTTCGCCCTCCAACATTTCATCGTATCCACCAAATAAAAACCATTCTCAAGAAAAAGCAACCCAGACTGCCACAATGCAATCTGAATTGCTTTCTGATATAATATCAAGGAGACAGGAAGTTCCAGAAGAAGGAGACAACAACCCAGCCTCCACCAAACAGCGTCAATGCTATGCCGGACCAGAGAATCCCCATAATAGCCATTCTCCTTTGCATGGGATGGCTTCCTGATGTAGACAGCTTTGTGATGCTGATAAACAGGGCTACAAAACAGATGATGGTACATACAGCAGTAATGGTCTGCGCTACCGTTTTCCCTTTGCTGATCACAGTGTCTCCTACTGTATCGTAAGCATTGCTTACATCTGTCATGTCAGGTGCTGCGCCAGGGGTAATGGTAATACCATTAGCCCCTCCGGAGATATTTATGGTCCCGGCGGCATGAGCTGGAATCGCCACTGAGGCAATGCACATCACAAACGCTAACATAAGTGGAACCATCTTTTTGAAAATGGGTTTCAAGAAAACACCTCCTCAAAGACATAGGGCGGCGGATAGACCGCCGCCCCGTGTAGAGTAATTTTGGTTCTTTTGCTTTAGTTGAGGACGTTCCAGAAGAAGGACACGACCACCCAGCTGCCGCCGAACAGTGCCAGCGCAATGCCAGCGAACAGGATACCGGTCAGAGCAACCTTACGGGTCTGCGGGTTACCAGCGGACATAGCCAGCTTGGCGACCCAGAACAGCAGGCACACAAAGGAAATAACAGTCAGGATAGAGGTTACAGTCTTGGCGATTTCCTTGGTTTTGTCAACCACAGTACCCATATTTGTATTTGCCCCGTTCAAGCCACCTTGTCCAACGCTGTCTGAGGTCACTGTGTTCCACAGGTCGTCGACACTGTGACCGGTACCACCGGCAGCGTATGAAGCGATAACAAGGGAATTGCTGCCCACGCCCTGAGTCCCAGTCGGAACGATGCCGCCCGCCATGCTCATAAACATCAGGAGCAGAGCAAAAATGGCGACGAAACGGGTGCGGAGCTCGGTAAAGGACTTATTCATAGTTGGTTTACTCCTTTCTGCACGAAGCGTTTTAGTCACACAGGAGAGTTTTAAGGCAATGCTCAGACTCTTTCGATGACAATGGTTATCATATGCACATCGAAAAAAATCTATTGGCAAAACCTAAGATTCTCATCCCGCGGGACATCATATGCACAAAGAAGAAAACTAATTCGAAAAACGGGGGCTATTTTACAAATTTCTCAAAAAAACGAAATACAAATCTTACCGACCGCATAATATATAGGTGAGAACAAGCATTTCACTACTCCATGTAAAGAGTGTAACCAAACCGAAGGGAGAAAGCGTGATCTATTATGTGTGAAAATAACAGCCAGGAGTCTGAGGCTTTGGCTCAGAAATCCAGTCCAGATATTGTCCCCACGTCTAATACTGTTAGCAGTGTATATGAAGTTCCTGTCGAGACCGCTCCTGAGAAGGTGCGTCTGGACAGTCCCGGATACTTGCTGCTTCACCCAGAGCTTACCGGAAAGGCTATCCGCAAAACTATTTTCAGCAGTGCAGTTCAGATTATTGCATTTATGGCTGTATTCGGCTATATTTTGGCTGAAGTTCGGTCCTTCCTTTACCTTCTGTCTCACTATGGCTTCATCCGTTAATGAGGTGGTTGTATGTATGTATATTTATTGGTATGGCCGTGACTTTGCAGGCCTTGACCTGTGGTGAACTTTGAAGAGGAGGGACATGAGATGATGACATATGAAGCATATTACCCCTTGCTGATTGCAAAGTTTTCTCTGAAGGATTGTGTCTACTCTAAGGATCCGCAAAAGTCGGAAAAGATATCCGCAGAGGTCCAGGAAGCAATGGGTTTAGTCCTTGACATTCTCCAAGACTTTAGAGATAGGGAAAACGACGCATATGATGTCGGCTGGCAGGCAGCCGCCAATCAGCTGAGGGGTCTGAGCTGGGACAACGCAGCCCTTTTGGGGAAAGTCCTCTCCCCTTATCCCCTGGCTCTCGATGATATCAAAGCCTTGGGTCCTCGCCAGTGGGTCTGGGTTGAGGCCCTGCGGCCAGACAACAATCTCTTCCTTGGCGAGAGCGCCTATGTAAAATCACAGGTTGATGTCACGGACGGCAAGAGATTTTGTTGCGGCTACCCTGGGGCACTGTATGAGCTGCCCTATGACGAATATGGGTACAGCTGGCTTGCGTATCCCCATCGACCGTTTCGAAGGGAGGATTCCGTCAATGAATAAGAAGTACATTTTTAATAAGGTAGAGCGCCCCAATTTCCCGCTCCCGCCCCGGCTAGCAGCCGTTGACCCAGTCTGCCTAAATATCTTGTATAGCCGGGGAATTCAAACGCCCGAGGCGATGGAGGAGTTTCTTTTCCCATCCCTCACCAAGAGCCTGCGGTCCCATCCGTACCTGCTTGACACGGACAAGGCCATTGCTATCCTGAAGAATGCTGTAGCCAACAAGCAAGAGGTCACTGTCTACCACGACTACGATGTCGATGGTGTCACAGCTGGTGTCACAGCTATGCTTGCTCTGCAGGGTCTGGATGTGCCGGCTCACTGCTACTGCAACGACCGGATTACGGGCGGCTTTGGTATCAATGCTGCTGGCGTAGACGAGATCATGGCCAAGTGGCCTGGAACTCAAGTCATTCTGACTGTTGATAATGGCATCTCCGGATTTGCCGGTGTTGACCGGGCAAAGGAATTGGGGTTGACTATCATTGTCACTGACCACCATGTCCCCAATACAGGCCCTCTCCCCCAGGCTGACGCCGTGATCGACCACAAGCGGGAGGATGAGCCGGATACCCAGGATAGGAACTGCTGCGGCGCTGGCGTTGTCTGGAAGCTGATGCTGGAGCTTTATATTCAACTGGGCCGTTCTGTGGACCCCGTCATGGCTCTGCTGGATTTCGTGGCCCTTGGCACCATCGCCGATGTCGTTCCTCTGGTTGGCGACAACCGCGCCATTGTTCAGGAGGGATTGAAACGCATTAACTCCAGAGTTCGTCCCTTTTTTCGGGTATGTGCTGAGGTCCTGGAGCGGGAGTATATTGACGCCATGGCGGTTGCCTTTAAGATTGCCCCTATGATCAACGCTATCTCCCGAATGGGTAACGATGCCTCCCAGCTTATAAGCTTGTTCATGGAGAAAGATCCAGAGAAGCTCCGGGCCGGCATCATCAACCTGGACGACATCAACGAAGCCCGCAAGGAAGAGACCCGGCGGGAGGTTGAGTTAGCAAAGGAGCTGCTGGGGAATAATCCAAAAGGAGCCATTGTTTTCACCAACGATACGCTTCAGGAGGGAATTGTTGGTATTGTTGCCGGTCAGCTAAAAGAGGAGCACTCCCTTCCTGCTGTAGTTTTGGCTCTGGATAAGGACGGGAATTGGAAGGGGTCTGCCCGCAGCCCGGAAGGATTTGTGTTGAAGGACGCCCTCGACTCCTGTTCCGAGTATCTTATTTCTTACGGAGGCCATGCTAAGGCGGCCGGCCTGACAGTCCGTGCATCCGATCTGGATAAGTTCAAGGACAAGTTCACCAAGCTGGCGTTGGAGGCGGCTGGCGACAAGGGTTTCCTGGAACCCTCCGTCATCGATATCGTTCTGGACGCCTCTGAGTACACAGAGGAGATGGTACGGCAGCTGAGCGTAATGGAGCCCTTTGGCGAGGGATTCCCCCAGCCCCTCTTTGGCGTCATTGCGAATATCACGGGCACCCGCTACATGGGCCAGGAAGAGCAGCATGTAAAGTATCACGATGAAACAGGGCTGGATGTTATCCTGTGGAACCGGGGTGAACAGGCAAAGGCAAGGAAGGCCCCACCCACCAGATTTGTTGGCTATCCGTCCCTGAACGTGTTCCGTGGAAACACAAATGTGCAGTTTATTGCGGAGGCTCTGTCATGAAAACAGCAAAGTGCCAGCAGTGTGGGAAGATGTTGGTAGAAAACGCCCTGAGGACTAGTCCTCAGGGCGTTCTAAAATGTGGTCAAAAATAAACTGGATATTTCCTAATCTGTTCAAATATTATTCTTTTTACCCGCTGAATGATTTCTTTTGGATATAAGGGCGCTAGTTCATCTATGGCATCTTCTACGTCTCGCTTTGTAAATGATAACTTCAGAAACGACCCATACAGCTGATTGGCTGCATCTACCTGTTCGTCAAAACTCTGGGAAAATGGCTTGGCTCGGACTCGCTCCATGCACTGGTACACATCAGCCTTAAAGGGATAGTCATTCAAATCGGACAGCAGGGCCAACCCGTTGTCAAAAATCGGGCATAGCCGAAACTCCTTGCTCTCCTCGTTCCGTATAACGGCCAAGTTGTTGGTGTGGCGGTCCTCGTTCAAAAAGAAGCAGTCAAGCTCCAGTACCGTTGTCAGATAGGGACCTGTGCCAGTCAGCCCAGTCACTTGTTCCACAAAATCGACTGTATATCGGATCCGGTCTGTGGTTTCCGTCATACCACCAATCGTCTGAGCCAGTCCCCGTCCGTGGTAGGCACGATGGAGCCGTTCCAAAGGGATCAGACTCTCATTTTTCCTCCGGAAGTTAATGCTGACACAGCCTCTCAATTCCCGTTCCTGATACCTGATGATGACCGGTTGATAGCTTACAATATCCTGCACATTGGATTTTTCCAAGAGCTTGCTGACAACTACCTCAGCCAGCGCTTCGTAGCCCATGTGGTCGGCCTTGTACCACTTCTGCCCCGTCTGCCATTTGGGCTGATCACCCTTGGATGTGTGTCCGACAGTTGGTTCCCTGAGCACTTTATTCAGATCAATTTTCTGCATAGTCAGCCCCCTCATAGTATTGGAATTTCAGCCACATGTTGTCCTCCGCCATCTTCCCACGAGTCTGTTCCACAATTTGCAAGGGGTCGTAGGAATCCAGACTAAACCGGGCTAACTCGTCCTTGAGCATTCCCCTTGTTCGGGGGAAGCATCGCTCCTGTAAAAACAGCTCAAAATCCTGCCAGGTGGGTTGCTCATTAACCCCAAAAGCCCGGTGGAGCAGATCATCCGTCCTGTTTTGAATGTATATCTTTTGTCGGAGGAAATCGACGTCTATCAAGGTGCAGGGGTGCTGCCGGTACATATACGTCATGCGCAGTGTGCATCCATCCTTAGGCGGCTTATCAATATATTTGCTTACAATTTGCCTGGAGGTCCCATATATCTGCGCAATCTCTTGGACCGACTTGCCACTAGCTTGGAGCCGCTTCATCTCATGTACATCCATGTCCGTAAATTTTCGTTTTCGGCCGGCATTGCGATTGTTATTTTGGTTGCTTCTCGCTGCAATATTACGCAATTTTTCAACATCATCTGTGCCAAACAATTCCAAACACAAAATCCTATAATCCAATTCCATCCGTCTCAACTCCACAGAATGTTATATGTTCTTATTTTAATTTAATTACATATTCTTGTCAAGGTTATTCATATAAAAATGCTAGGGGGATATCCCCCTAGACATCTTTTCAACCCATAACAACCTCCCTATCTCTGAATAGGCCCTCGTACTGTGTCTGCGGGATCTTGAGAACATACGGAGAATAGATCCCCGCCGCCACTAGCCGCATAGCCTCTTCCAAGGAAATTTTATTCTCGTTGAACAGGACGTTGTATACATCCATCAGAAACGGACCGCACATCTTCTCAACGCCCTCTACCATCTTTACATGGGACAGATCAAATGCTTTCATACAAAATCCTCCTTTCTCAAGCCGCACTATCCATCTTGAGCGCAACCCTGTTGACCTCCATAACAAACTCCTCAACTTTCTTCAAGTCGGGAGTTTTGGGCAGGCTGGTGTTTTCTGCAGCATACTTGAGACGTTGCTCATAGACATTCACCATATCGAAGAACTCCTCCCGATAGGTGCCGTCCTCATTCTGAAACGTGCCGTTTCGGATGCTCATCAGCAATTTCAGGTCATCGCCCCGATAGGTGATGATTTCACCTTTCTCTAGGATGTCCAGACCGGTAAGATAGAGCCGGATGAGGTGCATGGCATGCTTGTTGAGGTGAGCGTTATCCTTCTTATTCCGGTGGCTAAGCTTCTCGTAGTCCCGAATAGTGCTATTGAGATCGTTGATAATTCCAGCAAACCCTCGTGCCGGATAACCTTTGAGGTTGATGTCGCCTACAATCTCAATTTCCATGTCCTCCTTTTGGCTTGGAGCTGTATAGAGCTTGATGCTTCCCTCGGGGAGGTTGTCATACCGGTCCTCGAAAGACAGTACCGACCGCCGCAGGGAACCAAGGATATGCTCCTCTTTCTTCCCTTGTCCCAGCTTGTCCCGGGCAATGGCGTTCTCCAGGCGGCGCAGCTGCTGATTAGCATAGCCACCGAAGGAGTTGACCGCGGCCCTGGATAGGAACAGCTTCCGGTTCTCAATCATTTGCCGGCCAAGGTCGCTCAGGACGAAATAGTGCTCCGGCTTGCAGCCCAGAAGTTCGATGGTGTTAGGGTTGCAGCTCACCAGCAGGTTGATGAGCTTATTGAAAGCATAGACCGTGGTATCCGTTGTCTTGTCGATAACCTGCTCAAAGTTTCCGTACCCAATCAGGTCGTGGGCGCTGTTCAGGGCACAGCCACGGATATCGACATCGGAACCCTCGATGTTGGTCCCATAGGCATGGCTGCCACCCAGCGTCAGGAACATGATTTTCCCCTTGAGGTGTTCGTTGGTCCTGAGAAAGTCATACTCAGGGGTTTCTGTAAGTTGTCTTAACTCCATTGTTGTCATTGAAATCCCTCCATATTGAAATCTGCCTTATGATATGCAGGGGCGGGATTTCGTATTTTGGGAAAGTGTGAGACCATAGGTTGTATATGAGTTGGCCTCTCTTTTTTGTGGATACAGAGAAATGTGGCAGGAATATTTTTCTAAGCTGCACGCCTTCGTATTCTGAACTACTACTCCGATCGATGGCATATGGTCGGAATATTCTTCTGGCAAACTGCATAGTATAAGGCAGAAATCGATAAAGGAGCGTATAGTTCTATGAAAAAGAAATATGTCGATATCTTCCCCCTTACCGAAAACGAGCGGCTGGCCGAACTGGAGATCCAGCAGAAAGAAGCCGCTGTTCAGAAGAAGAAGGAGGATAAATGCGCCTGACTGACTACCAAGTGGCCGAATACATCCTTGGCCGCTGTACCGCAAGAGGCGTTCCCCTCTCAAACCTTTACCTCCAAGCAGCCTTGGTAGCCGTCCAAGATTGGTGTAAGCAGAGCGGGGAACCCCAGTTGATATGGCTCCAAAAGGAGTCGGTCAAGGGATGTTTCTTCCGTTTCCCTGGGGTGTATTACAAATACTGCGGCTTTGGAGCTAATCCCATCCACATTTCGGTATTCCCGACCTCTCTGCAGCTCACCCCTCGCCAGAAGGCGGCGTTGGACTACATCGCCGACAAGGCCGCGGAGATGGCGTATTCGGGGCAGTTCCCCTACCGTTGGCAAGAAATTCCCCTCTCCCCTATCCTTCCTGGATAGACAGTTTGCTCTCCAGAAATTATCTCTGGGGAGCTGCTTTTTGCCCAAAATCAATTGAGTCCTTTCTGCATATGATTTCCTCATAGACCACTATTAGGGACATACATACTTCAAGGAGGATTCAAAAATATGTACTATCACATCGTTGCAAACATCGACGGCCGATTCAAGTGCGCCGAAGATGCGTTGACGGCCTATCTGGGAAAAACAATTCAACCAACGGTCCCCTACTCCGCCATGCGAGGAGAGGATAAGACGACTCCACGAATCTGTGTCTGCAAAAACATCAAAGATTGTGTCACGGCCATTGGCTTGCTCGGGCGATTTCGGCGGTGCTTGGCGGCAAATGAGGACGCCAAAAGCTATGAGACGGATGGCATCGAGGTCTACCCTATCCTGATTCTTGGGTTTCCAGACGATCTCGACTACCATGAGCCGGATGGTTCTGAGGTCCCAGATGTTGCGGCCACCCACGAGATGTGGCTGCTTGAGCCTGCCACGCCCAGCCTTGTGCAGCTGGCCTGGGTCCACCCCAGGTCCATCATCTGGGAGTCCTGCGACCTTAAGCTTCATGGAGTTCCATACACATATCTCTGTAGATCCATCGAGCTCCTGATTGCCAAAGATGGCCCCATCGGCCGCATCCACCCGTGGTTGACCGGGACAGGGCATGTGCTGGACAGCTCGCAAATGGAAGACGAATACGACGAAAATTGAGGAGGTAAACACCAAAATGGAAAAGGAAAATATGGACAACCTGGATCACCGCTTTGCATACATCTACAAAAATGGCGGCACACCCATCCGCACATTCGCCCAGGTACCTGTGGCCAAGATGAAACTTCTGGCCACTAACGCCCCGGACCCCGAGTGGCAGGAGCGTATCGACGCTGAGTGGTGGGGCAAGAAGGGACTGTCAAAGGGGCTCGCTGCCAAGCTTGCTAATGGCAAAGCAATCGACTCCAGATTCATTGAGCTGAACCGGCTCTTACTCTCCTTTGGCGGCCACGAGACTTGTTTCCCCGCCGTCGAGGAGGACATGGCTAAGATTCTGGAACGTGGACAGCTTTGGATCGGAGACCATTCCATTCTGATAAAGGGAGAACCTAGTCGCTGTCATGCCAACTCCAGTAACCTCTGGCTGGCCAACAAGGACAAAAACGAGGTGGCCATCGCAACCGGATATGCCCTCTCTAAAGACGGTCTGTGGCGGCAGCATACATGGCTGGTTCAGAGGAACGCTCGAAGCGTTCGAGTCATTGAGACTACCGTGAAGCGGGTCTGTTACTTTGGATTTGTCATGACGGACGCTGAGGCAGAGAAGTTTGCTGACACCAATTTTTAAGGAGGAATCAATATGATAGGTGACATCTACAAAGTGGAGCAACTCAAGAAGATGCTTGCCCACGAGACCCAGGAAGGCGTGAAGCACTACGGAGCGCACCTCAGTCATTGGTATGGCGACGCAAAGCATCTGACCATTGATGCTGGTGGTCTCCAGGCGCTCATCGACTACTACTCCACTCACAACACAACTCTGTAAGATACAACAAAGAGGGCTTCTGCTCTCTTTTTATTTTGTCCCTGCAACTGTGTCTCCTTTAACGACACAGTGTCGCCAGGCACATCTCCGTTGTAAACAACACCGATTGACAAACCTCCCCAAATACCATCGATCGGTGTGGTAATTAAGAACACATAGGCCAACACTCAAAAGACATAAACCCGCCACGTTTCTCTGTATCCACCAAAAAGATACCACTACAATCGAATCCGCCAAAAAGCAAGTTCCATTTTCTGCCCATTCAAAAGGGTCCTACTTAAGAAAGTTTCTCCCCTTCTCCCCTCAGAATTGAATTTCTTCCATCCGCATACGATAACGACATATCCAATCAAGGGATAACAAGAATACAAGGATTAAATACATAACGAAATTAAGGAGGAATAAAACACCATGGCTATTGCTGAAATCAACACTTGCCCCAGAAAGGCGTTCCTGCACACTGCTGTGGACAGCGGCATTATTAAGGCAGCCATCCTGCGCGGTATCATGAAGGATGTACTCCTGAGCAGTCCGCTTACCATCACAGAGAAGGCCTTGAAGAAAAAGGTCCAGGACGCCTTTAACGCTAAGGCAAACAAACTTTTGGGGTTTGAGTCTGAGGCCGAGTGCGACCGGATGAACATCCTGCTGTGGCGCTATCTCTGCTTTGAGCAGTACCAGACGCACAACATCCTGGCAGAGAATTTCGTCAACAAGGTCAATGTGATGGGAGAGGATCACTCCGTTTCCGCCCACCGGCTCATTGACCGGGGTACCGCGATCGAGTGTGTTCGCTACCTCTACAAGAAACCAGAGATGACCTACAAGTCTCGTACATCCTCGCCTGATAAGAACCCCGATCTGCTGGCCCTTCAGCGATGCGGCGAGGCTGAGGCGGCAAAACTGGGTATCACCGGGAAGCCCGTCTTTGGCAGTTTCTACTACATGAAGTCCAGTCAGGATACTTCCCGTGAGCTTTCCCCGTCCTTCGAGTGCAAGACCGGGGCAAATATCATCAACCACCACTTTGTACCTGGCGAAGAGACGAACCTGGCCAAAGAGTATGCAGGGAAGAAACCCGACATCTCCGTGTGTTCGGAGGACAGCCGGGACTGCTACAACTGCGTCTTCAATGATCTCTGTCATACGGAGTTTGTAAAGCGCAGCCTGGAGGAGGTCAAATCTGTTGCGGAAACCCCGCTGGATAGTATTCACATGACCCCCAGCCAGCGGAAATTTGTTGCCTTTGACGATGGAGAGTGCCGGGTGAACGCTGTGGCTGGTTCTGGTAAGACCACCATCGTCACCCTGCGAACCCTGCGCCTCATCGAGGAGGGCTGTAAGGAAGAGGAAATCCTTATGATTACCTTTACCGACAAGGCCTGTGGCGAGATGCGGTCCCGCTTGCGCCGGTATGCGAAGGGTGCTTCCCTGGCAAGTCTGAACATCGACACAGATAAGATCAATGTGGAGACCTTCAACAGCTTCGGTCAGAAACTGCTGGATACCCACTACGCAAAATTGGGTTTCACCGAGGCTCCTCAGCTGGTCGATGAGATCATGAAGAAGGATATCATCGTCTCCCTGCTGGACAAGAATCGCACCCTGCCCATGGACTATCGCAATCCGTTTATGGATCTGCCGAATGCCTGTGGCGCCGTGGTACAGATGGGGAAGATCATCGATACAATGAAAGCCAATCATGTCGAGACTGTGGCTGAGACCGAGGCACTGCTGGCCAGGAACCTCCAGCCCCGGGCCAAGGAACTTCTGGCTATCTACAACGCCTACAATGACGAGCTGGTGCGGTTGAATCGAATCGACTACGAAGACCAGCTGCGGCTCATCTTACGGCTGAAGGCTTTCGGTGTCTTCGACGCGCTGCCCTACAAGCATATCGTGGTGGACGAGTTCCAGGACAGCAACGGGAACCAGATATCTCTGATTCTGGAGATGGCCAAGGCGGCTAAGAAACTCCAGAGCGTTGTTGTTGTCGGTGATGAGCTGCAAGCTATCTATGGCTTCCGGGACGCCAATCCTGAGAATCTGGTCAACTTCGGAACCTATTTCCCCAGCATGGTAGATATCCCCTTAGAGGATAATTTCCGCTCCCAGTCCCCCATTATTGCCATGGCCAATCGCATCCTGAGTCGTGAGGCCCGGATCGCTAAGGTCATTAAGGCGCATCGGAAGGAAGATGGCGTGGAACCTGTTACCATGTGTATCGAGAAGCCTGATGCTGAGCGCAATCTGTTTGTGAAGCAGACCGCGAAGCTGATTCGAAAGGGAACTCCCGCCAAGGATATCGCAGTCCTGTGCCGGACCAAAAGCGAGCTGACTGCAGTTCAAAAGGACATGGAGGATGCCGGAATCCCGACTATCCTGCGTGTTCCTGAGGTCATCGGCGACGCCCCCTATGTGAAGGCTATCATTGGTCTGGCAGCCTTCCTGATGAACCATGATGATACCCTGGGGCTGGCCCTGTATCGCAAGAGTCTGGGCCTGGACCCCTTCGACATGGACGCTCTGAAAAAAGATGTTGAGGCCCTGGGAAAGCAATATGACGAGCTGACCTCCGAGGAGGATCGAATCATGCTCTTTACGGAAATGACCAAGGATGCCCGGGAAGACTACATCGCTGACGCCTTTATGGACGATGTGATGACCAAGGGTTTCCACACGGCGTTCGAAATCTTCCAGTACTGTGTGAAGTATCGGGACTACAAGGTGAAGGAGACGAAATCTACTGCCCATGAAGATGCGGACGCTGTCAACCTCATCACCGTCCACTCCGCTAAAGGTCTCGAGTGGCCCGTGGTCCTGCTCTCCCTCAAGAAGTTTCGCCCCACCAGTGAGGAGGAGCATCGGTTGCTGTATGTGGCCGTCACAAGAGCTAAGGAGAAACTCCTGATTACCTACAACAAGAAGCAGACGACTCTGGTTTCTCTGCTCCAGTAAACACCAAGAGGCCCCTCCCATATGGGAGGGGCCTCTTTTTCCTTAGCGGAAACCTTTAGGTGCGCCTCTTATCAGGGCTTCCCGGTCCATCTGGCCTTCCTTGTCTGCCAGCATTTGGCGGATTAGGAGTCCGTCTGGGCGGTTGAATCGGAGCCGAAGGGGCTTGCGCCGGTCCATTCTGAATCACAATCCTTTCCGAACCCGTCTGCGTTACAGGGCTGACAGGTGCCGGCCGAATTACTGGAGCTGGGCCACCACTGGGCGAAGCCTGCGATGTAGGAGCTGCTACCTGTTGTACCTGCGGAGCAGGAACCTCAATCGGCTGTGCCTGGGCGGGTGGGGTCGCAACCATCGGAGTCTGTGGTTCAGGGGCTACAACGGTCTGTGGATGTGTTATAACCGGCGGCTGAGTGAGCTGCTCAGTGGGAGGCGGTGTTATAGCCTGTTCCTCACCGTGGAACACGGGCTGGGACTGAGACTGCCCAATTTCCATCTGAACAGGCTGCGAATCAATCGGCTGCACCATCATATTCCGCGCTGCCATGCGTGCCCCCTGTGTTGCGGGAGAGGCGGGAACGATAGGAGGAGCATTAAACGCCTGAGAGAACTCCTGTATGGGAATATTTGCTGTAAACCCTCCATCGGGATTCATCTTTGCATGCTCGTTCACGAGCGCAAACTGGGCATCATCCGTGTTGAGCCACATGGATTCCATGCTATCAGCTCCCGAGGAAGAAATAGACACACTGCCCTGTCCCATGCTGACAGACATACCTGCATCTGAAAGCTGCTTTGTAGCTACACTGGCAGCCGCTTGGGGAGTATTCATATACGAAACCATATCAGGCACTATTGCCGGAGCCTGTGTGCCACTGGTTGTGACTCCATACCCCTTCCCGCCTTCACTTGCGGGCGCAGTATCAATGCCCAGATTCTGCTTAGCCGTATCGTTGTTGTAGACAACATTGGCACCAGTGACCTGTTCTTGACCACCAACCATTTTGCTTACCGGTTGAACATCGGCAATTCCGGCAGCCTCCATAGCCATCCGCTCCTCAGCGGAACCATTTTCCCACATATTGACCATTTGCATCATGCGGTTCTGGTCTGCAGCGCCAAGATTGGCCATATCGTAACTAACCATGGATTGACCTTGGCCTGCTTTATGGATGCCTCTGACACCGGCCTTTTCCATTTCTTTAGGCCCGAAGGTGTAGCTTGCCCCATCACCAGCCTTAGTTCGATTGCCGATCTCTCTTGCGAAAGGACTGGTACTGTCAGAATCGTCATAGCTGGCCTCATGAGCCATAGCCTGCGCATATCCGCCATCGGGGGCGGTTGGATCGTATGCGTTGTGGGTGGAATTATCAGTAGAGGTCTCGCTAGGTGTTTCACTTGAAGTGGACTGTCCGTGCCAGTCCTTTCCGCCAGAGGCCCCCAACTTCTGACTGAGCTGAGTAACAAGGCCTCCATCTTTGCCTGGAGCCATACCAAAAAATCTCTTGCCCATGTAATCCATGCCACCGCCAAGAGCACCCAAAGCCACAGCTCCAGCTACCTTAGCCCCACCACGAAGTCTATGTTGCCCCGTATTTCCAGAGGCCGATGTTGTTTGTTCGCCAGAAGCATTTTGGGTCTGAGACCCATCCGAAGAAGTCTCTGTTTGGGGTGCGTGCGTAGAAGTCATGGACGGATTAGCTTCGGTATCTGCTGCTGGATCCGCCGAATTGTTGGTTCCAGCATCTGCCCCACTATCCATCCCGGCTTTGGCCTGGTCTGCTATTGTGCTGGTCTTTGTAGTAGACGCACCAGGAGAAACGCGTTCTCCGTTGGCACCGCCGCCAGAAGCCTCTTTCGGGGTTTCACTCCCCCCAGCGCCTCCAGCTTCGCCAGTCTTGCCGGGGTTCGCATCACCAGCAGGACCTCCTGCCTGCCCTGCAGGCCTCGTTTGAGTATTAGTAGTTGTATTGGTAGCGCCTCCAGGATTTCCATTGCCACTTCTATCATCGGATTCCTGCTTCTCTTTATCTCCGTCTTTATCCTTGTCAGCTGCACTCATGCCAGCAGCAAGTCCACCTCTAAGAGCACTGAGTCCAAGACCGCCCATTGTCATAAGGGTCCTGCCACCAGCTCGTTGTCCCTTCTGCCCGATGGCATCAGCCATACCACCGGCTGAGCCAAAGAACTGCTGGCGGAGTCCATTAGTCACAGGAATCATGACATAGGCCAGAATGATGGACTCAATACGCCGTCCGGAGAGAGGAATCAGCAGAATAAAACTCAGCATAATGGCCTGTATTGGCTGAGTAAACAGGTTTGCGGCAAATTCTTTAAACCACATCACGGTCAAATGCCTCTTGTTCTCGTTCAAGGCCATCAGAGAGACGAAGATGGGAGACAGAACTATAAGCATGGCAACCATCAGTGAGCGGAACATATAGAACACATTGAAATAGAGAAGCGCACCTAGATAAATCAGATACGTTAATACGCCGCCAATGGTACCGGAGTTTACTGCCAGGTCGCTAAACCGTTCTGTTGCCGTTCTGCCCCCCAATGCGTCATGGAATACTCCTGTTATCTGTGCTGAGAGGTCTATCATAAGCGGGAGGGCAAAGGGAAGCAGACTCAGGATAATAGCCACAATGAACAGATACTTGATTTGTTCAATGGCGTTTGCCCGGGCAACAGGATCCATTGTTGCCATAACTTTCCGCCCTACATTATATATAATGGCGTAGAGCAGCATCCCTATGGCCACAACTTCCGCAACGAAGAAGAAAGCCCATATCACAGGCTGCCAGCCGGCGGGGAAAACACCGCCAATATAGCTTGACGTACCACGGATGCCTGCGTTAAAGATGATTTCATCAAAATTCCACAAGCCAAGGGCATTTGCGATCCAATCCGCTATCGAGGCCAATAGTCCAGCAACGGCCTTCTCAATTGACCCTGGCTTTGAATCATAGACATCGGCCGCTGTGACCTGGAGACTCTCCTCTGAGCCGAAGTTGACAAAGGCTTCTACTGCCAGTTGGCCCCAGTGGATGTACGATGCATCGTCGCCAGAACTGGTAGTTCCAAGACCCAACTTCGATGAAGCGTTCCGGATATCTACATAGCCCTTGACCATACGATACTGAAAGTACCTCGTCTCGGAGTTTTTTTCAATCTTTATATAGTCATCCGCAGTGGTTACATCATCGGGAAATGTAATTCCATTGATGCCACTTGAAGATGCCTGAGAAATAGACGCTCCATTGACAGACCCGGATGGAACATTGCTTAAAAAAGCCTTCATGTCATCGGAATACTGCTGGATTTTTGCATCCATAGTATCGCCTGCTGGTTTGTATACACCGTTTTCCCCATATACAAACTTAAATGCAGCATTTAAATCATAAATCAGAGAGTTTCGAATCAGCTGCGCCCGACTTGTATCAGAGGAAGTAGAGTTATCATTCCAACCGGAAAAACTCATTTTACCAGGAAAACATAGCACAAGGTTTTTTACTGTGTTGTCCCCTTCTTTCTTCTGTGCCGCCGATACCTTATCTGCCACCTCAGACGGGGTATTGGAACCCGCCAGTTTATCCAGCAGTGTCGCACCAATTCGTTTCGACTCCGCCTGATTCCCGCCAACACCGGCTTCCCATGTAACGACACCAGCAAGAATCTCCCAAGATGAAGTATCAATGGTTGCCTGGATATAGGTTCGCTTAATGGGCAGAATGCCAGCATGGGCCGGAGTAACCAGTCCGCTGGGCATCAACCCGCCAATGAACAGCATGAGAGCCAGCAGGAATACCAATACACGCTTAAAACCCTGTTGTATAGATTGACTCATGAAGGAATCTCCTCCTTTCCAGTACGGGGCCCAGGCTCACCGTAGACAACAACAATTATCTACGGCAAGCACAGGAGCACCGCATATGTGTTTTTATCTGCGATTATTCGCAATAGTACGCTTCTCAATGAGGTATTTCTCATAGTCGGTGGCGAAAGCGTACCCAATCGTGGCTTCAGAATTCATCTTCAGCAGGAAGTGGCCTCTAGGTGGAGACATCAGATAACTGCGCTCACCGTTGGACAGTTTAAACTTATCCTGGACGGCGTCCAGGTCAGTGGATGACTGTTTCAGGAAGATGTTGACGACTGCGTTGGACAGCACTGCCTCACCCTGGGGGCAGGAACAGAACTCCTTGAAGTTCTGGGATGCGACCAGCAAAGAGCAGTTGCGTTTACGGGACCGGCGGGAGCAGGTCTCCAGGAACTGAGCTGTGTACTGATAGCCAGCCATATTGGGGTTAACCAGCATCCAGGCCTCATCACAGACAATCCTCTTTTTGAGTTTGGGGTTCTTTTTGGCAAATTTCTCCCAGGCCCATGAGAGAGCGATATACATACCGATGGGGCGGAGCACATTCTCCTCCAATTGTTTGATATCAAAACAGATGACAGGAGCTCCCTGGTAATTGGCCATATCCTCGGAAGTCTGCTGGTCAAACAGGCCATATACGCCATCCTTGGTAAACATACGCAGGGCATTGGCAACGGGAATTAGCGTCTCGTTGCCCTCTGTCTTGGAAATCTCCACCAGCTTCTTGTGGAAATCACTAAAGATAGGCATTGGCCGCTTGTGTCCATGATGGACAAACTCACCGCGTTCATTCAGCACCACATCGTCATCATACAGAGAGGTATAGTCCTCGTTGAATCCGAAGTCCTCATAGATGCTGGTCAAAGCAAAGGAAACCAGAGAGCGCTGCTCCTGAGTCAGCTCACCTGTCATAACACCAATCAGATTCAGCAGGTCGGCAACCTTCTCCTTGATGTTGACAATGCGCTGGCCAGTGGGCTGGCCATCTTCATCGAGGACTTCCTCATCCTCCAAATCAAATGGATTGGGTATGGTAGCGGACCCCGGAGCAATTTTGATGATAGTGCCGCCCATAGCCTCGGTAATCGTCCCATATTCTCCCTCGGGATCTATAATGACCGTTCGGACACCCTGAAGGGCTGACCGCATCGTCAACAGGGACACGAGGAATGTCTTGCCGGAGCCGGCCCGGCCAAGAATGGTCGTATTGCCATTCTCAAGGATACGGCGGTCGAAGAAATCAACATAGATGGGTGTCTTGGTCTGGAGATTGACGCCAATGAGGGTTCCGGAGGCGTGAGATACCTCAGCATTGTAGAATGGGAAACAGGCGGTCAAGCCTTCAGATGAGAAGTTTCGGAAGTTCTTGGGCAGCCATGTCTTGCCAAATGGCATCCCGGACTTGTACCCTTGGTCCTGACGCAGATGCAGCGGCATCAGCTTGATTTTCTTTCCGCGCAGGTCATTGTCTAGTATCTGGGTCTCCTTATCCAACTGCTCCACAGATTTCGCATACAGGTTGCAAATCATTTGTACCTGGAACATGCTGATGTAGTTCTGTTCAATCTTTTCGCGCTCCCGGACCAGTTCAGAGATCCGGTTCCCCAGGCGGGTCATGTTCCGGGTCTGTCCCTTCTCCGTCTCGATATCCAGCTGGGCCTCATCCCGGGTGATGGCATCCGTCAGCTCGTCCATCGCCTCCCGCTCATCCATAGGATTGATGTGGATAGTCATGTCCAAGTCTCCGTTGTAGTTGTAGACTTTGTCTGCCCAACCGATAGCAATGTGCTTTGGGAAACCTGCCAGCAGAAAACTGCGCATATACCGGTTGCCGATTCCAAGATGATCGAAAGCGTCCCTGTTAAAACTGGGCGGAGCCATCAAATCTTTCAGGGTAGGGATGCCCTTATCCATCATGGTAGGGCCAGTGGTGGTTGTTGCTCCAGAGCTCAGAAGGACCTCTCCGTTTTGCTGGGCTTCGATAGCATTGCCCTTCTTTTTCTTATCTTTTTTGAACATCAGTTATCCCTCCTCCATGAAGTAACCGGCATACCGGAGCCGAATCTGCTCCAGCCGCCGCAGCGTCTCCCTGCGGAGCTGCTCCATCTCAGCCAATGCGGGCTGACCGTTTTTATCGCCATCGATATTGTTGGCGCGAATCTTGTTGATGCTCTCACCGAGAATCAGGTCGAGCATACCAATGCGAGGCAGGTCGAGGAACTTATCTTCAGAGCCATCTACAAACATTGCGAAGGCCTCGTTGCTGGAAATAGCCTCTGCATAGCTGAATCCCTCGCGGTTGTAGCAGCTGTATACCAGCTCAATAAGCTCGGCGGTGCTCATCTCATGTGAGATGATACCTACAGCATTCAGAGCACCTATCACAGCCGTACAGCGATTATGCAGTTCTTGGCTGGAAAGGGCAGCCTTTTCGCCATCAGTCAGATTCTCCAATCCAACAGCGTCATCGTAGGTAACAACAATGTATCGCTTCTTTTGTTGGTTATTGCCAATCCGGGCGTTCAGGTTATCCATTTCGGCCAGGAAATGATCCGCATAGGTTTTCATGCTGGGGAATTCAACCAGTGTATTGGCAACCTCTTCTTTCAAGCCTTGCACACGCCGGGTATTGTCAATCTCTTTGGTCTGCAGGAAGATAGAGATGGGGAATTTGATGGAGTTTATGAATTGCTGAAAGGACATTTCAATCTGATCCCGCTCCCCTTCTGTCTTCAGGTTGTAGTTTATAGAAGAACAGTCGATAACTGCCCGGTAGCAGTGGTTTGGCAGAATGATCATGCCGTTACGAATATCATCAAAGGGCAGAAAGTCCTGTGCGATATCCAGGCTGCTGTTCTCAGACTTGTCGTTCTGCATTGGATCCAGCTTCTTGACCATGAAGAACAGCAATGCGCCAACGCCTCCTACAAAGAGGAGCATCAGCAGAATGACTAAAATAATCATACTTTAACCTCCAAATTGAGTTTTAGGAGAACTGCTCCGCATTTTTTGCGGCTTGCTCCCGTTCATAATCTTTTGCTCTGTCGATGCGGTACGTCATGGTGTTGACCATGTGTTTGCTCTTCTTGTTGAACTTGATTCGCCACATCAGATACAGGGACAGCGTTAGGCCGCCCTTCTGATAGAAAGCGAATGGAAGCCCTACGCCGAGTCCTGGTATAAGCCCAATAAAGAGAGCGATTACAGGTGGGAGCACCTGTGCCAATGGAACAAATATCGCAGCAAAGATGAGCAGGCCCAATATGAGCCAGCCAGCCTGGGCGAATGTCAGGATGCCGCCTACAGCCTTCTCCTTCTCACTGGTATCTGCGGCGATACGATATACTCTTGCCATGAAAGTTACCTCCTTCCCTGTGTTACGGTGCTTGATAACAAGCTCCTCTTTTTGTTTTTTTTTTGGCTCAATTTGTATGGTATGCAAATGAAGAAAAATCTATTGGTAATGTCTGTGGGCTATGGGGCAGGCGGATACAGAGAGCACTCATTTTTGTGAATACAGAGAAATGTGGCCGGTTTTGTTTTCTCGGGTACGGGCCCATATATTCTGAGCTACCCCACCGATTGATGGTATTTGGGCAGAAAAATTCACCCCCTGGATCATTCCAGAGGGTGATGATGTTTGCAATTCGAATGGATATTAGCACACCTTGCATTCAGGGTTGGATGTCCCACCCGGCGCGGCCAACATCTTCATACAGCTTGGCTGTGCCGCCGCACTCCAGGAACCAGTTTTTGGCCATCTCCTCGCTGCCAAGGTCGTCAACCAGTTCGCCAATCAGACTGTTGATGGCCCGGCAGAGGTCCTCCTGGGACATTCCATCAGCCAAAACATTCTCCGGGGCGTAAGACCCCTCATAGAAGTCCAAGAACTCCGGATCCATACCCGCCAGGTTCATTTCGTACAATGCCTGGTAGAGGCCAGACAGTTCCTCATTGGTAAATTTTGTTTTATCCAACATTTTATTATTCTCCCTTTCGATATTTCAAAGGGGAGAGCATTAGCTCTCCCCTCTTTGTGTCTCCTCTATCTGACAGAACCATCTCGCTTCCCTCTCAGGCCGTCAGCTTCGGCATGAAGGGGAAGTTCTCACCGATCTCGTCCGCAAGGTCCGACTCATGTCTCGGGAACAACGGCTCCAAATCGATCCAATCGTCCTCCATGAGCATCGTCTCAGCCTCGATGTCCTCAATGCTCCCCAACCAATCCTGCTTGTACAGTTGCCGTGCAGGGGACTCTCCTGAGCGGCACTGCCAGCGTTTCCTGCACTTAGACTGCTCCTTCCAGGAGCGGCTGTCACTACGCACTCCGCAGTATCTGCCAGGCTTATAGGCCCGCAGAAGACCAACCGGAACAGAGCTCATAACTTCAAGAATCTCCTCTCGGTCAATCTGCTCTGGCAGGCTCTTGCGCTGCTTCAGGCCCTTGGGCCGCCGATAGCACTTCCGGAACTTGGGCCTCGGACCCATATTCTCGGACTTTCCACAGACCGGAATCGTGTTAATCCGCTTCTCCATCGCGGCCCGAAATTCAGGGAGCCACAGGCGGATATCGATGATGCGGCCATCGGTGTCGTAGACCATAGTGGTCCGGGCCTCCGGCTCCGGCATAAACCAGCGGGGGAAATACTCGTTGTAGGGATTGAGCGTCCGAATGTCGTTCTCGTTCAGCGCAATATCTATGAAAATGTTAGGAATATAGGTCTTGGGATCGACACCAAAAGTGGACTCCTGCTTTACGAAGTGCTGAATCAGTGCCTCCTTAGTCTCGAACACCAACGGCTTAGCCTTATTAATGATGACAGTATACATTTTGCATTCCCCTTTTTGTGTATTTTTTGTCTCTCCAAATTGGGTTTGAGGCCATAGTATGCAGAGGGCACATTTGCTATTCCAGCAAAAAAGTACCGAGTGGATCGGCACTCCGGCGAGCATTGGCCTTAGCCTTTGCCCGGGAATACTGCTTTCCACTCGGTACGATTCGAGATACGGGATTGACCCCGTTCCAGCCACCGCGCTTGGTAGCATAGAAGGCTTTCTGAGCTTTCTTGGACTGCTTTGCGACATCAATGACTTTCCGCATAGATATTACCTCCCGAATTGTTCACTAAGGCTATCATATGCACAAAAGCTCAAATATATTCTCTATGTCTGGGAATCTGAATCTCGGTTGACATTGAAACAAACAACCAGAAATAGAACTGCAAGTATGGTCACAAAACCTGCAATAATAGGATTTCTCAGTTCCTTCTTTGGTCTGGTTATCTGATCTGCTGCCATTTTAAGCCCATCCGATATAGAGGCTTCTTTGCTGACACTACGTCTAAGAGAGTCCAACAAACTGTTTTCCAACGACCCAACCGCATCTTCGTCCAAAATCTCTGTAGCTGCCTCCCCTACCACAGTTGAGACTTGGTATCGGCCCATATTTCTTTGAATCAGTATCAGCACATGAGATTTGTCGTGGATGTGCCAACTGTACAGATTCGCCGCATACTGGGTCATTTCATCGAACGATGGACTGTCGTTCCCGTTGATGGTATCTGTGATATACACATATGGGGCAACTCCGGTCTTGTCATAGAAATATTCCAAGGCTTCCGTTAGGTAGTGGCTCCCCCGATATATCTCATGGGTGCGGTCGATGAAAGCACACATCCCCGATACGTTATTTTGATCAGGTAATTCGATGGTATCCTGAGAGATGTCTTTCCAAATATCGAATGCCACGATAACAAACAGTGCTACAATCGCTATCAACATTGAAACGATTCTTTTGAAATCAATTACCACCTTCTTCTCTGGCGATTCATCCTTTCTGACCCACTGTACAGGAGTTATTCGCCCAATGGGCAGTCCTCTATCATCAAAGAAGGGATATTTCCCATATCCCGTTCCCTTCTTGTCGTCATTGTCCAATCAAATGGTCTCCTTTAGATTATATTTTTGCGGGTTCTTCTCTATTTTATGCAAATTGTCGATACGTTATTTCAAAAAAGCCCGCTAAAATGCGGGTTCAAAACTATGGGTCAAACTTCTCCCATGCCTTTAATAATCGGCGCGGGAAATCCCGCTTACTTGTATCCGGGATGAAAGCGCCGGCTATATAAATTCAATTAGGTGGATAGTATAGCAAGGCTTCGAAACCAGTTGACATGAAGCCCTATTTCCCATACACTAAAGGTATACAGATATCCAAAATTCAATTATTGCGCCAACAAAATCCCCTGCTCCTTCTCAGGAGCAGGGGATAAAATCATATGCTTCCAGGGGTCATGGTTCAGGACTTGGAGCCGGACCGGATAAAATATGCGACTGCTGCAATGAATCCAAGACCCCAAATAGACAGCCCGACAGACGCAGGAATCAAGTCGAATCCCACAAGAGCAGCGCCCGCAAATACACCAAAAATTGCGATCAGGATGCTGAGACAAATGCGTTTCATCATTTTTTTAAAACAACCTTTCCAATTTATTTTTGCCCACAGGAGGGTGTCTATTGGCTGCCCCCATTGGTAGTCAATAGCTTATTATTATGCTATGCAATTGATTCGAATTGTATTGGCAAAACAAAAAGCACTATCTTGTTGGGAAGACTTTCTCAATTGTGTTACTTTTCACGGTTCCCTTGACCTTGTCCAAATACGACTCTATCTGGTCAAGGTCAACCACGGGATCTTCGGCGTTTGCGTCATGGTACACTCGATATCCATCATTGATCTGCTGTTCGATTTCCGGAGTAAAGAGACTCGCGACTCTTGCAACATACCGGGAGCCATCACCCCACATGATTGTGCAGAGCATGGGGACCGTAATGAGCATAATCAGGAAAACGATAGCTGCCCGAGACATATGAAACAGGACAGAGAGCACCAGGCAAATAGCCATCAGAATAGCCGCAAGTTTAATGAGAGTCTGGAGCTCTGGCATAACTATCTCCTCCCCTAAATTAGGTAATCAGCCAGCCACGAACGGCAGTCATGATCTGAGGAGCGCAGGTAGCGGCAGTAAACACGACACAGGCGATAACCAGAGCAATAAGCCCAGCAACCATGGTCCGCTTGTCGCCCAGAGCACCAACCACAATCAGGAACAGAGCTCCAAAGAAGCCCAGAATAGAAAACACCTGAACACCCTTGGTAACAATCCCAATCAGGTCGTTACCCTTGCGGCTGACCCAGCCATCAACATCTGCAGTGGTGACCTTGTTGCCAGAGTTCATCCCCAGAACCTCATCAGAGGAAGGGATATATCCATAGTAGCCGTTGGAACCAGTGTTGTCCGTGAGACTGCCAGGCGTGCCGCCGCCGCTGGAGCCACGATTGAATGTAGTGCCGTCTACAGCAACGCCATAGCCAGCGCTATCAGTACCCGCTGCAAGAGAGGGGAGGGTCAGGGAGCACATACAAAGAATGAGCGCCAACCCGAGAGCAAAGATGCGTTTCATAAGCATTTACCGGGGGCAGGTTTGATTTATGCCCCCTCTCCTTTCTGGTAAGATGTCGGTATCGTATGCAAAAAGGAAGAATTCAATTCTGCAAATGGGGTATCTAATACCGGAAAATTTATATTTTTTCTCGGTGGATACGAAGAAATGTTGAATTTTGAGTTTCTTTATGTTGAATCACGAGCCCCGGAGGTCCTTACGATCGATGGTATTTGGACTAACACCACCTGCCTATTGTTTTCAACAAAAAGAGACTTGGCCCTTGAATGGACCAACTCTCTCCTAATATCATCGATCGGTATATCCTCTCAGAACACATGGGGCAAAGGTCCGGAACATCCTTCCCTCCACAGCTCTCTGTATTCACTCAAAAGGCAAGTATTTCCAAACTCTACATTCGCCAAGGATAAGTTCCGCACAAAAAAAAAGACGGCCCCGCCGAAGCGGGGCCATTTGTTATCCCTTAATAGCCAGTCTTGGGGAGCTGGTTAGGCAGGGGGTACTGGGGGTAGTAGCCGGGATAGCCGTAGTTGGGATATGCGGGGCCATTCACAGTGGTGGTGGACTGAGAGGAAGAACTGGTCCAGCCATCGTTGATGCTATTAATCCCAGTGTTAGCGCTGTTGGTACCAGTGCCGCTCACAGAGGCGGAGGCAGCGCCCTGGCAGCCAACCTCAGCGCGGTTGATCAGCTGGAAGCCGTTGACCACGTTGGGCAGGACGGTAACATACATGCTGGGAGCCATAGACTCGTGCATGCCAGCAGAAGCCTGGGCGAACACCATGCGCACATCGGTGACGTACTCGCCAGAGGTCAGACCCAGAGCAATGGAGCTCAGGTCATAACTGTACTGAGACTTGCTGTTCAGGCCCTGGGCCAGAACGCGATAGTCGGAGTAGTTGGTCTTGTACTCAATGCGGTAGGTGGTAGCGGTGCCAGTCCAAGTACCGGTGTAGAACGTACCAGCACGAGCGCCGTCAGTGGGCACCTTAACGTGCAGGAAGAAGTTGGCCACGGGAACAGTGGACTTGTTATAGACATTGGTCCAGTAGAACTTGGCCTGCTTGTTGGCAGCCACGGTACGAGGCCCATGAGCTTCAACGGAAGTGGCGAAGTTGCCGGACTTATTGTAGACGGTGATTTTCACATCGTCGTTCTTGCTGCTGATCCGCACAGTCACTCGCTGGTCATTGACCATGTAGCCGGCGGGAGCCTGGATCTGCTGCACATAGTAGGAGCCGATGGCCAGAGCACCGGAGTGGGCCTCGCCGTAGCTGTCACCGTAGATGGTGGCCACGACAGTGCCAGACATATCAGTGATCTGGTACACAGCACCCTGCAGCCGAGCGCCCTTGCGGATACCCATCAGGGTGTTGTCAGCGGCGGACAGAGTGGTGATAGTCAGCTGACCCTGCTGGCCAGTGATCTCCCACTTGATGTCAGTGGTGCCAGACAACTCCACGGAGATAGTCTTGGGTGTAGTGTCCTTGATATATCCCTCGGGAACAGTCAGCATAGTGACCTTGTAGCGGCCGGAGGCAAGGACAGTATCCAGATAGATAAAGCCCTCGTTGTCAGTCTTGTAGCGGCCGACATAGTTGTTGTTGGCATCCACAATCTCAACCTGGACATTATACACGCCTACCTTGGTGGTGGCGTCAATGACCTGGATGCGGACGTGGGACTGCTTCACAACCTCCAGCTCAATGTTGGTAGTGACATTGGCCTTCACAACGAAGTTGTGGGGCTGGGGATCCTTCTCATACCCGTCGGGCACGAAGGTCTGCCAGGCAATATACTCGCCGGGCTTGAGGTCCACATTGATATAGCCCTGGCCGTTGGAAGTAAAGTTACCGATTAGAGTGCCGTCCAGAGTAGTGATCTTCAGAGAGACGCCCTTCACGCCGTTGCCGGTCTGAGCCTCGATCACACGGACTGCGGCTCCGGACTCCTGGTTGATGACGAAGGTCTCCTGGACCTGTACGTTAGCCTTCACTGTGAAGGTACGGGAGGTTGTATCCAGAATGTAGCCGTCAGGAACAGTCATCACATTGACAGTATAATCGGCGGGAGCAGTGGCGGCCAGCTGAACCAGGCCGTTAGCGCCGGTGGTGTATTCACCAACATAGGTACCGTCAGCCTTGGTCACATGGAAGGTGACGCCAGCAATCACAGCGCCAGACTTGGCATCCACAGCGCGGAGAGTCAGGTTAGCGTTGACCACATGGTTGAAGGTGATGGTGGTGTTGGCATTGTTGGTGATAGTCACACGCTGAGAAGCGGTATCAATCTGGTAGCCGTCGGGGCCCTTCTTCTCCTTCACCAGATAGGTGCCGGGAGCGAGATTGCTGACGGTCACAATGCCGGCAGCGTCGGTGGTCACAGTCTGGACCAGCTTGCCATTCTCCTCATGAATCTCAAAGATAACACCAGCCAGAGGGGCCTGGGTGTTCCGGTCCAGAGCACGGATGGTCAGGCCGGAAATGCGGTTGTTGGTGAACTTGACGTAGGTCTTCTCAACGCCAGTCTTGATCTCAGCCCACTGGTAAGTGCCCTCCAGGATGTAGCCCTCGGGGGCCTCAACCTGAGTGACCATATACTTGCCAGCAGCCAGACCAGTCACGATGGCGGTGCCGCCCTCGTCAGTCACAACAGTGGTGATATAGTTGCCGTTGATGTCTTCAATCTTGAATCTGGAACCGGCAAGAGCGTTCTTGTTCTCCGCGTCAACCAGTTCGATAACAAGATTGTTGTGCGCCTTCTGCTCAAACACCACAGTGGTCAGGTTGTCATGAGTAACAGTAACAATCTTGGTGGTCTCCACGGCGGTGTAGCCGGTGGGGGTGGTCACCTGCTTGATGGTGTACTTGCCAGCAGGCAGGTCGCCGGTGGCCAGATATCCGGTGCTGTCGGTTGTACCATGGAACACCTGCTTGGCATTGTCGTCATAAATCTCGAAGCTCACATTGGCAATGCCAGTGTGGGTACCCTGGGCCACAGCCTCAATGCCGATGCCAGTCAGCTTGTAGTTGGCAAACCGGCAATTCAGCACACGGCCGGACACAATCTCGATCGTCTGGCTCTCGGAGCAAATACGGTACTCGTTAGGAGCAACAATCTGCTTCACAATGTAGAAACCGGGTGTCAGAGGGCCAACTTCAACAGTACCGTCGGCCCCTGCGGTAAAGTTGCCAACAAGGTCGCCGTTCAGCTTGGTCACACTGTACTGAGCGCCAGCGACAGCCATACGAGTGGTGGCATCCACGGTCTCAATATACAGGTAATCCTGCTTCACATGCGGGAACCGCACATATACAGCCTGATCACCATACACCACAACGGGAGTCTGGTAAGAGGTGGTCAGTAGGTAACCCTCGGGAGCAGACAGCTCCTTCACGGTGTAAACGCCGGGCTTTAGCACACTGGTAGTAGCCACGCCGGCTTCGTCGGTTACCAACTGGGCAACCTCAGCGCCCGTCACACCGTCATACACGGCAAACTGCACGCCCATAATACCCATAGCCTGTGCGTCGGTGGCATAGATGGTAATCACGCTCATCTGACGCTGAGTGAAGGTGGCCAGAGCGGTCTTGTTGTTCTCGACCATGATGGTCTGGAAAGAAGTGTTCACAGCGTATCCATCAGGAGCATAGAACTGCTCAATGATGTACTTGCCGGGAGTCAGAGTTTTGGAAACGGCGCAACCAGTCATGTCAGTGGTGATGTGCTCGATAACCTGACCGTTCTCGCTGCGAATCTGGAACATGGCTCCAACCAGCGGGAATCCATCCTTATCGTCAAGCGCCTTCACAATGATGGAGGAGTGCTTGTCGAAAATAAAGGTAGCCACACCAGCTTTCTTGGCGGTCACGGAAACGGTCTGAGCACCGGAAACCAGAGTGTAGCCATCAGGCACAGAAATGCACTGGACCACATAGGTGCCAGGAGTCAGGTCATCGAAAATCACAGAGCCGTCGCTGCCGGCAGTAACAGTCTGGAGCACCTGAGTGTTGGTGGAGTTCCACAGCTGATAGGTAGCACCAGGAACAGGGATGTTTGTACCACTCACGTTGCCGTAGGCAATGACATAGGGCTTGGCACGGTTGATGAAGGTCATCTCAGCCATAGCACCAGCACGGACGCGGACGGTCTGAGTGGAACTGGTAATCACGTAACCATCAGGGGCAGTCTCCTGCTCGACTACATAGTAGCCGTCAGCCAGGTCGGAAATCAGAACAGAACCGGAAGCGCCAGTCTTGTAGGTGCCGACCTTGTCGCCATTCTGGTGGCGCAGGGTAAAGGTGCAGTTGGCCAGAGCCTTGCCATCCTCAGACTGAGCATAGATGGTCAGACTGGCACGGATGGTGGCGGTGAACACACGATCAATATCGGTGTTGGGGGAAATCACGATGGGCATCGTAGTAGTGTCCATCGTGTAGCCGCCGGGCACACCGGAGATAACTGCAGTGTAGTTGCCGGAAGCAAGGCCAGCAAAAGTCACACGACCCTCGGTGTTGGTGGTCTGGGGACCGGCGGCAACCTGATTGCCCTGAGAGTACAGAGTAACCTCGGCACCGGGAATGGGCTTACCGGTCAGAGAATCGGCAACCAGAATGGTCACAGACCCAGGACGGTCGGCCCAAAAGTCACGCACGATAGCGCCGTCGTCGCCCGTCCGGACAGTGAAGGTAGTGCTCTGCAGACTACCAATATAGCCCTTAGGCATAAAGGTCTGGGTCAGAGTGTACTCACCAGCCTCAAGGTTGGACACCGTAGCAATACCATTGGCGTTGGTCTTGATCTCGCTGTCAATGACCTGCCCAGGAGCAGGAGTCAGGCGAGTCAGAGTAAACCGGGCCCCCTCAACAGGCTCGCCGGTCTCATTCTCCATGTAGTGGATAATCAGGGTAGGCTGCTTGCTGCTGGAAAATAGCAGGCTGATATTGGAATCCTGATCCTGAGACACATGGAGGCTCTGAGGATTCATACCGGTCACAACGGGGTCAATGCCGGTGGGAGTGGACACTTCGCGAACAGAGTAATCACCAGGAGCAATAAAGCCGATGTCCAAAACACCGTCTTTGTTAGTTGCGCCAGAGGCAACCAGACCGTTGTTGGTGTCCCGAACCTCGTATCTGGCTCCCTCCACTGGGTCACCTTTTGCAAGGCGGGTAATCGTCAAAGTGCTTTGGGGATAGTTCTCGATGTTGATGGTATGGTTTCGTTCATTGGAGCCAAACCAACGCTGAATGGGGGTATTGCAGATTTTATACCCCTCATGAACACTGATCTGGGTAATACGATACCATCCAGCTTCTAACTGGTTCCATGTATACGTACCGTCTCTGCCGGTATAAAAAGTGCCAAGGTTCTCATACCGGCCAGCAGTAACACGTTCCAGCTTCACCCCGACATTCGAGAGAGTTTTCGTAGTCTGGCGGGCATCTCTGGCAATCACCGTGATAGACGTAGTGCCATTATCCCCCGGCCGGTCATCGTCTTCGTTACCGGAGACGGCAAAGGCCGCGGTAGGCAGCATACCAACAATCATGATGACGGCCATCAGGCCAGCCAGCCACTTGCTGAACTGTTTCTTCATGCTTCTTATTACCTCCTGTTTGATGCCTGCCGAAGCAGGTGTTAGTCAGGGCCAGAATGGTTACTGACCCGGGGGTTTGGCGGACTCAAAGATGAAAGCGTTTGCATCAGCAGTTAAAGCGAGCTCATCCGCTGCCCGGAGAAAAAACTCCTTGTTCGGAACGGCCTCTTCAGTCCTCCGCACCGCATGACGTATCGCCCGGTCAACGGTGCCTGACGTGACGTTGCTTTTGATCGCTACATAGTCGTACACTGCTTGAATACAATAGCGGTCTACTTCGCCATCCAAAATAGCCCGGAGCCCCATCATCAAGAACTTATAGCCCCGATTGGAATGGAAAACGCCAGCTTTAGACAGGTAGTCGCTGATGGCTTTGTTCGATACAGCGCTCAAGGAAACCTCCTTTCTGAGTCTGCCACGCTGCCCTGTTGCTGTTCCAGGACGATGCGATCATCCCTCCGCTCATTTTGAGGATGAGCAACGGTGCGTTGACGAAGCGCACCTCTCCTCCCCTGCTTGGGCAAAGGATATCGTTTATGGCTAACTCGCCTAAGACATTCACAAAACAGGACCGCCATCAGCCGAACGAGCACCCGCATGAGCTGTATCATTGATGAGTCCCTGCCTTGCTATTTGCTATAGTATGCAAGCTCTACCAAAGCGATTGGCGAAATGAACGCCGCATCTAACCGGAACAAACATATACTATGCGGTTCCTCAAAATCCAATTCCAAGCTAAGGCGACAAAATCCGGATATCATAGGGATTTATTCAGACTTCTTCAATTTTGAATCAGAATCAGTTTTGGGATATACGCATACGATAAGGGTATCTACCAATTTGGAGGTATCAAGTACATATGGAGTTGAAAGAAACAATCAGCCTATATCACCTCTCGTACGATCCAATTGAACGTTTTTCTCTTTGGGTCCCTAAATACAGAGTCCCAGGCGAAGATGCCTCAGTTAGACGAATCTGCCTGACTCCCAGCATTGAGGATTGTATCAACGCAAAACCTGGCCGTGGGGAAATAGCGCAAATAGCCCTGGAGCGGAAAATCCCGCTTGTGCTATACTTATATAAAATGAATCCGTAAGTAATAGAGGGCCAGTTTCCCGGTCCTCTTCGTCTATATTTCCCAATAAATACATATTGACTCGTTGTAATAACAATGTTATAATTTCGTAAAAGGAGGGCTATCTATGATTGCAAAAATAATAAGCATTGGAAACAGTTCTGGCATTGTCATCCCAGCACAGCTTCTAACCTCCCTCCATCTCAAAAAAGATGATAGAGTCGTTATTTCCGAAACTCCAAATGGATTTGAGGTCCAGCGTGCCGAAAAACCAAGATCTTTTGAAGCAATTCTTGAAGATTTTTATGGAAAACCATTTGATGAAGCATTACAGGAATTTTCAGCTGAAAAGGATGATGTGACTATTGATTGGGGATCCCCGGTTGGAGAGGAGGCCCTTTGATGAAGGCATTCTCTCAGGGAGATATCATCTGGATGGATTTCAACCCGCAAGCGGGGCATGAACAAGCAGGCCGCCGGCCCGCCCTTGTGGTGAGTCGTTCAAAATTCAATGCGACTGGCGCACTGACCATGGTCTGTCCAATTACCAACACTATGAGCCGTAGGGCATTGCGTCCGGAGCTACCAAGCAGATCCCAAACAAGAGGCTGCATTTTGTGCGATCATGCGCTATTTGTAGATTTGGTCGCCAGAAATGCAGAATTTCGTGAAGTAGCTCCAAAAGAGATCGTGCAGGCATCTTTGGCTATCCTTCAAGCACTCCTTTCTCCGGATGAATAGTTCAATATATGCGTAGTCCACAAAAGAGGGCCAGGGAGTTATCCCCGGCCCTTTGGTCTTTGTATATGCGATTAGCGAGTCCACTGCTCCACGCCATTGATAACGTTGCAGTAGTGAGCATTAGCGGCTTCAAGAATCTCATAGTAAGCCCAGTGAGAGGGGCCCACATCGGTAAATGTCTTCAGACCGCCAATGGTACTATCGAGATATCCCCTTGGAGCAGAGCGGCCCACGGCCCTGTTGACGATTGTGACCAACTGAGCGCGGGTCAGAGTATCATCGGGTCCGAAGTTGCCATTGGGATAACCAGAAATCCAGCCCTGGGTGGTAGCATAGGCAATAGCACCGCTTGCCCAGTGACCAGCCAGAACGTCGCCGTACTGAGTGGTCACCCGGTCGGTAGCAGTTACGCCCATGAACCGCTCGGCCATCTCCACAAACTCGGCGCGGGTGATGGGGGCGTTAGGGTTGAAAGAGACAGGGGTTACATTGTGCAGCCCGGCCAGCATGCCCCGGTTATAGGCGAAAGTCACGAAGTTGTAGTACCAGGAGTTGGGATTCACATCCACATAAGGAAGAGGCACTGCCCCAGTCATGTCGATGGTATCGGCATTTTGGAAGGCTCGAACCAGCATTGTCAATGCCTCGGCCCGGGTGATCGCCCGGTCGGGAGCGAAGGTACCATCCCCCTGCCCTGCTATATAGGCGATGTGATAAACACTGCCGGTGGGTGTGCTGGGATTCCCGGGGGGCACAGGATTAACAGAAGCGCCCTGCTTGGCTGTAGAAGTGATGGTCATATTTGCTGCCAGCTTGTCGAAATAGACACTGACAGATCCATCTGCGCCACGGGTCACAGGGTACACCTTGTTGTTCAGCAGGAACTCGCTGGTACCCTGAGACAAGGTAGCGCTGCGGGAGCTGTTGGCATACTTGAATTCTACAGTATCCACCACATATCCAGAATCAGGGGTGATGGTCACGGTCACACCCTTATTGGGCCGAACTGTCGTGCTGTTGGGGTCCAGAGTAATCTTGGTGTGAGCACCAGCCCGGCGGGTGATGGTTTTGGAGTTGCTGGAGGAAGCAGTGTAATTGGACACAGCCTCAACAGTCACATCGTCCCGAACATCACGCAGGGTCAGGGAGACCTTGGTGGACCCGCTCCAATCCACACTGCAGCGATAGCCATCAATGTAGACGTAGTCAGTGCCGCGACTCACACGGTAGTCTTTGCCCTTATAGGTAATGACCAACCGCTCCAGGCGGCAATCATCCTCTGCGTAGAAAGAAACAGTCTTACTGTCGCCAGCCTTGACGCCAATCTCGCCATCTCCGTTGAAGGAGGCTCCGTCATCGCCAATCAGAGTAACGATATAGTCCCCGTCGGTGGGACGACTGGTACTGGCACCGTCATAGTCGGAGTCGCAGTACACCTCCATATCGTTCCGGATAGAATTCAGAGTGATGCTGGCCTTGGTAGAGGACCAGCTCAGAGAACAGCGCCGGCCGTCAATGGTAATGTAGGAATCACCCCGGTATGCGGAATAGGTTTTACCCTTCACGGTCACGTCAATACGCTCGATCTCGTAGCCCTTGCGCTCAGTGAAGGTAATGGTCTTGCTGTTGCCGTGATTGGCATACACCTTGCCGCTGGAGGTAGTCACGCCGCCGTCATGGTCGACCTTGATCACATAGTCCTCATCGTAGCTGTTAGTGCTGGCCTTCACGGTCATAGCCTCGGTCACGTCATACACAGTCACGGTCACACGGCCAGTCTCCCAGGTAATGGGGCAACGGGTGCCGTTGATGCGGATGTAACTGTCGTTGCGGTCGACCTCGGTCTTCTTGCCGTCAATGGTAAAAATCAGCCGCTCAATCTCATTGTCCTTCAGGGCAATGAAAGAGAAGGTCTTAGAATCACCGTCATCGACAGTCAGCTTATCGGTGCGGCCCTCATAGTCGCAGCCCTTATCGGTGTCCAGCTTAATGGTGTGGCGAGACTCCTTGCTCTCAACAGTGATCCGGATGTTGCCAGGGAAGCTGTCAAAGTAGAGTGTACGGCTGCTGTCATAGCGGGTATCAACCCGATAGACCTTGCCGTCCAGGATGAACCGGTACTCATTGCTGTTCAGTGTCACGGAATCGGTAGCGGACTGAATCTTGATGGCAGTGATTTCGGAATCATCATCGGGAGACAGGCGAACCTCAACAGCAGACCCTTTCTCAGGGTAGCTCTGGGCAGGAAGGTTGCAGTCCACGTTGGAAGGCATGCTGATGGATAGGCCCGCCTTGTTGCTGGTGGCAGTAGCGGTAATCTTCACATCCGCAGCAATACCGGGGACGTAGACGGTGGCTTTGCCATCCAAGGAGCGGGTCACCTTATAGGTATGGCCGTTCACAGAGACGGAAGAGACGCTGGTGGTCAGAGTGCCCACCTTGCCGCCGTCGTTGATCTCGATGGTGTCCACGATGCTGGTAGAACCAGGAGTCAGAACAACATCCTTGGTTGTGCCAGCATCCATGAGTGTAGAAACCACGCTGCTGGTCACATCACCAACGGTAACAACGGACAGCTGATGCTGTGCAGATCGGTCAGCGGTCAAAGCTGTGATAAACAGATCGTCAGCCATCTGATCGGCCCGAATAGTCACAGCATTCCCATTGCGGGAGATGGTCAGCTTGGTGCTGCCTACGGTGACCGTACCAGCATCAGCGGCGACGATATTGCGGCTATTGGCAGAAGCCCGAATATTCAGGGCTTTGATGACCTGCCCATCGTTGGGGGTAAAGATTCCCTCCCAGGAAGAGTTGCCGTTGACTGTATCGCCACCGGAAACAACAGAGCAGGTGGGGTTAGAATCGGAACCAAGATCATCCTTGAAGCCCTGGGGGCCAGAATTGGCCGTCACCGTATACTTCTTGGCGGTCCGCTCGATGGAGACACGAATATCGTCGTTCAGCTGCTTATTGGTGGTCGTCAGGGACAGAGAACGATCACTATTCTCAGCCAGACGATAGACGGTGCCATTGTCCAGTGTGCCGCTCATGTTTATGGGCCGGGTGGTACTGAATGCTTTGTCGTTGACAGTCACCTTGACGTCAACGCCGATGCCCAGGTCGTTGACCAGCTTCGCTTCGTTCACCACGGCAGTCTCAGGATAAGACTCGTGATAGACCTCATTCCCATCCAGAGTGGCGGTGACCCAGTGAGTGCCGGCAGCCATAGAGGGCACAGCAATCATGGAAGAAACCATCGCCAGACTCAGAGCCAAGGAAAGAGCCTTGTTAGCATTTTTCTTCATAGGCGTTTTATCCTCCTTATAATTACTCAGATGTTCGAACATTTTGAGCAGATTTTTGCTCATACTTAGTCCCTGCGCATTATCATATGCACATTATAAAAATCCTATTTCCGTTTCATGATTACACTTTGGTTACAGCTTTTGGGGTGTAGGAATATCTGTTAGATGGAGACGGTTGTACTAGCTGACGGCGTATACCCATACTTGAGCAACTTCTCTCCTTGTTCTTTGAAAAGAATAGGAACTCCTTTTGGGTGGATACGAAGAAATGTTGCCGGTTTATTTCGAGTCTCCCAGCCCATATGTTCTGAGTTACCCTACCGATCGATGCATCCTGGGATAGCTTCTAGGTTCCCAAAATTCAGCCATCTGCCGCGACACTGTGTCGCCATAATTCTGTTCAGCCACCCTTGTTGTTTTCATCAAAAAGTTTTGAACAGCTCACTGCTCAAAGAGCTCCTACCAAATACCATCGATCGGTGGAGTTAGTCAACATCAGCGGACCTGTACCCTAGAAAATTTCCCGCACACATTTCTCTATATATACCCAAAAAAACAAGACATTCTCCTACTATCTCTAAATCACAGAAAAACGAACCGGAAACCCACTCCGTGAAGGATGGGAGCAATCAGTATCAAGCAAAATCCTCAAACAACTTCAAAGCTCAACAAAAAGAGAGCCCTGATACCTGTCCTGTCAAGAGCGGGAACAACCGGAAACAAAAAAACACCCACCAGCATACAAGATGCCAGCGGGTGTAGATTTGTATTCAGGGGGTCGTCTGGCTTCCATCGCTTACTCCAGCCATCCCAGAGGGTTCACCATCAGGAAGAGTGATGGCATCATCGTCAGGGGAACCCGTTCCATTCTGGGCCGCCAGATCGTTCGCGCCGGATACAACAGCTCCAGTATCCGCCATAGCAAAGATACGATACTGGTCGATCCTGGCCGGCTCACTGCCCTCCACCTCGTAATCAAAGGAGGTCTTCACAACCTGGCATTCCTCAGCAGTACTTACCACATAAATGACCGCCGAGGCTACCGGGACGCGCATGGGCTCCTCCTCCCCTTCTGGCTGGATCTCATAAAAGACCTCGCCGCCGTCCACAACACTCTTGTAGTACAGGGACTCCACCTGCTCCCCTTCTGCATAGGTCACAGGGACCAGCTTCTTTGTAAACTCGTCCTCCTGCCCAGAGATGGAAGCGGCCGGCAGACTGATGGCGGGCTCCGGATTGGATTTGCTTGTATCAACACCAGAAGCATCCGGGTTGGGTTTGCTGCCGCAAGCAGCCAGAGAGAGAAGCATCATCAGAGTCAGCGTAAGTGCAATAACTTTCTTCATTTTTTCACAATCCCTTCTTTTAAATCCTTTTGATAAAGAGGTCTCATTTGCTTTGTCGGCAAATCCTTCAGCATGGGCAGCTTTGCCGCATACACTCTCCCGCTCCCCGGAATAGCCTCAGGGAGTTTGCGTACTGTCATTTTGCTGATTTGATGTTTTGCCATAAGGTCCACAGGCTCAGCCATCTTGACCTTCGTGAACTGATTACTGCCGATAGTACCAGCAATCGCGATGGTAACCATAAGCAAAATACCAGCCAGAAGCAAAAAAGCTTTCTTTGAAATACCAGTGTTCGTTTTCATCCGTTGACCACCTTCTTCAATTTGATATCCGCATTAGGGTCCAGGAGGACCCCCCTGCTGGCAGCAATGATCTCTCCTACCGCGCACTCTGCCTTTGCCGCCATCTGGTCGGCACTCAAACCGTTCTTCTTCATGTAGGCCCGGAGCCGATCCGCCGGCAGCATGTTCTTCTTACTTCGGAACTGCTCCCTGGCTATCCGCATGACATAGTCCTCCACGTCCTCATTGTAAAGCTCAGCTCCGCAGTTCCCACAAATGTTCGCCTTGTATCGAACAGGGATGTCTACACCGTGGATACAGACTTTTCGGGCCCGGGTCTCCGAACTGCACAAAACAGTTCGTCCACACTCATCGCAGAACATAGTTACCCTCCTTCTTCCAAAATATGATGCCGAACCGGCTTCAAACATATACTATGCGGCTTGTTTGAAAGCTATTCCGACAAAACCAAGCCCTGAGTAAAATATTTTTTTTCGGGTTTGCATACAAGGGAAGAAGCACCCTATTCGGAAATTACATACAACAAGGAGAAAGGGAACATGGAAAAAAACTACACGGCCAGGCAATTTGGAAGCCTGTATTTCAACGGGAAGTCTCAAACCATCAGCTCTAATCCTCAGGATTTCAAGTACGAACCTGGAATGACCATCACTATCGGGGATACCCAGCCCTTCGGCTGTGCCATCCCCTGGATCAAACCAAAAGGTATGAACATCTGGATCTCGAAGAAGCTTCTGGGCAAAATTCCATTCACTGTCTTGGAGCAACAGGGATACGTGGATGGGATTCCAGTTGAGATTGATGAGAAAAACTATATCTGCCGGCTCATCAGGGACTTTTACCCCGGACCCTTTGCTTCTTCTGCAGAGAAGCAGGCTACTAAGGACGAGTGGAATCGGATCAAAGCCGTTCTTGGTCCGCAAATCAACATTATCGACTGGAAATACCCCATGTGGATCGCCTCTGATGCCAGACTTTTCTATGGGAAGGTTATCAGGGATGAAGATGGGAATTTCACAAGATGTCAATATGCATCTGGGTTTGAATGGGGATTTCGCCCTGTCCTTTATCCTGTTCGCAAAAAGAAAGTTCCTGAAAACCCCAAAAGTGAGAAGTTATCCCTGCCCTATGATTCCACAAATATCATTAAGATCGTCCTCCCCTGGGGATTCCAACGGGATAATGACGCCTATTTTGTGGGATTGAGCCGACCGGTAACTGAAGAACTGCGAGAATCGCTCCGTGATCGACTGGATGAGGCCAGCATGGATAACGTCAACAACAAAAACCCCAGCAAAGTCATCCTGGAGGATGCACTCAAGCGGTTTAAGATAACCACGGGAGTTACGGCAAAAATCATCGATATTCCCTTCACAGCAAAAATCTTTTGCTAAAAAGCAGGACCCGTCTCAGAAATGAGACGGGTCCTTACTTCGTTTTGTGATAGATGCTTCTCCCCTACTCGTCAAATTTGTTTGAGGGTTCCTCCCGGCACCAGCCACGCGGAAGTTCAGGTTTGACCCATACCGACGGCATATCCTCGTACATGTACCAGTTGAATTGGTCCCCCGTGGCGTCAACCACGTATACAGTTCCATCCACCGTGAACTCAACCCAGGTGTGGGGGTCGTAGCTGCAATCAGAACATGTTTCCCAACAGTCCAACTCAACCCAACCCTCTACAATATGAGCATTGTTGAACCCCATTTCAATGAGCCGAGAAACAATAAGTTCGCTGCACTCCACACAGTGGCCCTGCACATCCCCGTATTTCTTGAGAATAATACCCCGGCACTGTTCAGCCATGAAGATTATGTCTCTATGATTGATCATCTGCTCTATCGTGATTCCCAGCGAACCGAAAAGCGTCCTATCATCCATTTCCTCCAGGTTTTCCTTCAACTTGGACAACATATCACTTGTATCCAAATTTTTTCTCACCGGATCATCCCTCCTTCAGATACAAAGAGTCGATCTGCTTCTGCGTCATGGCAAAGGCTCTTCTATACTGGTTTCCCAGCTCAGAGTCAACATCGGACAGGATATTCGTCAACTCATCCAGACACTCATCCGGCAGTTCCAGATACTTGAAGTTGACCAGCAGCGCATTATCGCTGAGCAACATCCGAGCCAGCAGTTGGAATTCCAGAGCCCAGTCTGTGGCCTCCTGGTCAGTGTTGCCATACCAGAGATCAAACAGGCTCAGGATTCTTACGATGGCATCCGCAGGCAGTTTGTCTTCCAGACGCACAAAGCACAGGGGCCGGTCTTCGTATTCATAGTTAGCCCAGAACATCAGTCTCTGATCATGCACTGCTTTTATATCCAAGGTTTGAAACTTTTCCAAAATTTCATCAAGCAGGGCTGCCAGCTCACCCTTTGATAGAGTCTTTGTGTACCGAAACTCGCAGAATTCCTCAGAGATATCATCAATGATATGGAGCCCGTAGTAGGGTCCTGCATTCAGATCGCTGACAAATTCTATCAGTGAGGCTATAACGCACAGGCCATTGCGTTCATCGCGAGCCAGCTCATAGTAACTACTCGCTCGGTCACCATCGGACGTAGCTGCTCCGTTCCCCAAATCGGCAATCAGTTGCTTGGCCAGTTCATTTCCCGTCATCGAAATAATATAGCGTTCCATGGGTTCAAGTCCTCCTAAAATTTTATGTATTCCATATTGATGGATATCTCCATCATATGCAGATTTCCAAAAACTCATTTCAAAACGAAGGACCTCACAGCATAAGCTGTGAGGTCTATGTGTTTCAGGTGTTATATTTCAGCCTCCGCCCGCAATGCGGACAGAACTTTGCCGTAAGGTGTTCTCCTATGTTCCGTTTGCACTTCGAGCAGGTATAGAATACTCGCCGATAGTCCATCTCGTGGTGGCTCTTTTCAGCTTTCGCCGAGAACAACCCCATATTCTACTCCCCTTCTTTTTTTTTGCGCTCCGTCAGTCCCTGTATCAACAGGGTAGAGTACAACACGTAGCACTTTGTCGCCTTGCCATGGGTCATATTGACCATCTCATCGCAGAGCATCATCCACTCCTCAGCAGTTCCAAAGGCCGGCTTGAGGAAGCAGCCCTCGCCGATAGTCATGTCCGGCAGTACTTTTCTCTTGCTCCGCAGGTACTCCAGGTAGCTTCTGAGAACCCAGCGGGAGTAGTCAGCGCTGCAGGCTAGGGTGCCGTTGGCCACTTCCATCAGCCCCTTGAGCATTGTGTTCATGAAGTTATAATTGGTGATGGCAGCCCGGATACGCCAGTCACTCTCGGCCTCCGGAAAGTACTTTTTGACCAACTGGCCATGCAGCCGTTCAATGATGTCATAAGACACCAGAGCGGCAAACCTCTCAACAGTCATTCCGTTGGCAGGATGCTTCTCCATCACTGTGTCAATAACGGACTGATACCGGTCCTCTGACTCCCGATCAATGGAAGCAGCCATCGCCTCCAATACTTTTTTGAGTTCTTTTTCCATGTTTCTACCCCCTCCAATAGCAGTACAGACACTGATGCGGACACCGCTGTTTGCACTTGAGCAGCTCCGTCTTTCCGGAGTAGCACATACACTTGGGCCGCTGCGGACCCTGGCTGTCTATATCGCTGGTATCCAGACCCAGAAGGGCCAGGTCCAGAGCAGAAATACAGCCGCAGGGCATTGCCTGCTTCAATCCGGGTTCAGCACAAGACTCAATTTTTAAATCGGCAGGATGGCCACCCTGGTTAACCCAAAACTCCTTTGTCTCCAACAACATAGCATCCACATCGCCCAACTGTTCCTTGCTGGGGTAAAAGCCATCCCCATAGGGCAGCGGCAGACCGGCTGCCAGAAAGCGCTCCCGAACGTGCGGGTACATATCGATGACGCTGATGCGGAAGCGGGAGAATCCTTCCTCCATGAACATCTCGATGGTATCCAGCGCTCGATTCAGTCCCTTCGCAGTGGGGATGATGGGGTCAACACGGATCACAACCCGTTCCCTGGGGAAGCCGATGCCAACCAGAGTCATCAGCGCATCCTTTTGCGCCTGGGGCGTAGGCACCTTGGGTTCCAGAATGGTACCGCCGTAGCCCGTACAGGTGGCATGGATGATGTACTTCTTCATATTGCTGGCCACCTTGTCGCGGAGGCCCGTGGTGATGTTCTTGGTAACAAGAACTGCCCCATCCACGCTCTCCATTTTGTCAGCCCAGGACAGATCGATACCGGCATCGCCAGCCTCAGTGATTCCGATTTTGTATTTTGCCATAGTTCATATTCCTCCTCATTCAACATACCAGAGTTGAAGCTCTGATTCTTTTTTCCAGGTTGGTGCTTCCTTATCAGGAATAGCCTTCCCATTCTCGCCAAACCAGTGAACTGTTACCTTTCTGGAGCCATCAGGCTGGTCTTCCAGCACAATCTCCCCAGTACATGCTCCATCAGCCGTCTTTACAGCGTCCCCCTCAAACAACAGCTCTCCGCCCACAGCGTAGATCCCGGCCGACATACGAACCGTGTTGTTATCAACAAGGACAGCCTTCATGTTGAATGGCAGCCCCCAATCCGGCAGATAGCTGGGGTCCTGAACTATCAAATAACAGAGTGGATCCGGTGCCGGCCCGATGCAGGCTATTATGGGTTGCTCATAGTAATAGCCCATAATCCATTCCTTTGTGTCAGCCCGTTGGGCTTTGCAAAGCAGTTTTTCACTTAGATTTTGCACATATACTCCTCCCTTACCTGTTTTTACCCCTGTATCGATGTTATATCTATGATATGCAAGGGACAGGAAACATATTTTGACAAAAAGAAGCAGCATTGCAGGTTTCCCTGCAATGCTGTTCTTCTTAGAGAAAATGAACCTGTTCAGGTCTTGCCCCTGAAATATGAGTGGTTCCAAACTCTCCTTTAATGATAAGCTCATAGACAGTTCTGAAATATGGAGCTTTTTGAGTGGGCTCATACTTGGTCTTCAGCGAAACCAGTTCTCCCCGAAGGCCATCATAGTCGACCATTAGAACCTGCTCTTCACGCATTCTTTTCTCCTCCCAATGATCCAGGGCATTGATAGCACCACCGCCATACCCAGCGCGAGCAAACGCATTTGCAATATCTGTACCAATCACTTCCTCGGTCGAGCCATCAAGCCAGTGTAAGATAAAGGTTTTCATTTATCATCCCCCCCCAATAGAATACCAATCGGGATGATTCCCAATGATGGTCATGGCCGCCTGATAGTATTCCTTGTAGGCCTCAGTCCCCACTTCTCGGATCATTTCCCGCTCCAGTTCCTCACGGGACGGTGGGGAGACCCACACGCCGGGATAATCGACGAAATCCGCAAACTCGTCAAGGAAGAGTTCAAAATCATCTGATATTCCTCGTACATCAACGGTAGCCAGAATATCCTCGCCATCGGTTATGCTGCAGAAAACATGGACCAGATGCGCCCAAGGATTGTTTTTGAAGGCACCATCGTACTCGTCGTCCAGGACCCAATCCAGCTTGTAATCGAACCGGTCATGCAAAGCCAGGGCAAAAATGCCGCAGACACCGTGCAGAAAAACTGCCGCATCGAAATTGATTCCCCCGGCAACTACCGAAATCTTTTCCAGGACAGAGCAGATATCCTCGGGATCAGCACACTCGGCCCACAGGCCGGTTTTCATAATCGTTCTCTCCATTACTCGACCCACTCTCTTCTATCAGAATCCCAATAGTGAGTTCTCTTATCGAGCCCAACCATTACGACTCGGAGCAGTTCATTGCGGCCGCCAGCCAGCAGATGAAACGCCTCCTCAAGGTTCTTGGTATAGACCTCGTTTGAGATATCTGACCCGGAACCCATCACTTCTGGCGTGGCGGTTCGGACAACGTAAGTAACAAGCTCATAGCCACCCTCTCCATTCTCCCTGGCCTCAAGAGAATTGAGCCAGCCAAATACCAGCTCCTCAGATGGAACCCCATCCTCGCATAGCTCCATAACCATAGGGATTAGCTCTCTTGCCATTTCTTCAATGGTCATATTCTTGAGCAGTTCAAACCGGTTCTGGGGCTCAGGGACGTGGATCAGATCATCAGAGGACCAGGTGTTGTCGGACATGTAACCGGACAGCCGGTAGGGGCAGGCCTCGTAGTTGTAGTCATACTCCACAATGGTGTAGACCTCATCAGGATGTTCATTCATGTAACGCCAGTAGTCCTTGCCGGTAGCCGTAACTTCAATGCCGTCCAGATCGCCAGCCCCAATAACAGGGATATTCATGCGGACTTTGTCGCCAACATTGAGGACGTGCCCGCTTGTCTCTTTTACTGCCATAGTTGGTTTTCCCTCCTTTAAATTTTCTGCAATTGCAGTCGTTTTGCCGTTTCCAGAACCACCTCACGGAGTCGCCCATCTTTCTCGCACAGAAACACCACATGGGGCTGGGATACTTCGTACTGGGCACCGCTTTCGGTTGTGTACGACCCAGGGGGTATGCGCCCAACAACGGAAAAAGTGATTCCGTTAACCAGGCTCTTGTATTTTTCCCCGACCTTGAAGTTTTCGTTGTAGATCATGCGAACATCAACTCCTTTTCAACCGCTTTGTAGCCCTGCATAGGAGTCATCCCATAGGCTGCCTCATAGGCTGCTTTGAATTTCTCCCAGACGCTGATGGTATCGTCTGCCATGTAATCGTATCCATGCTCTCCAAGCTTGTTGAGATGTACAAGTGCCTCTTCTTCATAGGGACGAATCCCTGCAAAGGCCCGAATCGTATACTTCTTCCCAAACACAGTCCACACATCGATGGAATGGTCAGGATCGATTCCATCCGGATATAGGTCGAATTTCGCAACCTCAAAGCAGTCCGAACTTTCATGCAGCGGGTCAGGATAGACCAGGTTGAAATCCAGTCCGAAGTTCTTCTGCAGGTTATTCAGCAGTCGAAACTCGACGCGGGTCTTCACATCTTATTTGTTTATGTATTTCTCCAGATTTTGAGTATCCATATTGGTTGTATCCTCCTTAATTGATTTATACGAAATGATATGCATATTGACAGAAATGTATTTTGGAATGATTTTTCTCTGATAGATGTGAAGATAGAAGTATCTCAACATGAACTCTCATTCTTTTGGGTGGATACAGAGAAATGTTTGCTGTTTGGCCCTTTCTTGATGTGTCAGGCCCATGGTTTCTGGGTTACCATAGCGATCGATGGTATTTGGGCCGACAGTCTGGGACGCAGCGAGACAGATAGGCGGCATACTCTACGAGAGGCCAAGATGTCACCCCTCCCCGCCTCTGTATGCAGTGTGTGCAGATAGTTATCACGTTGCGGCGCAAGACCCCGGCCTTTAGGTCTGGGGAGGTTCACTGTTTGTACCAACACAGAACCCCGTCCAAATACCATCGATCGATGTGGTGGTTCAGAACGCATGACCATTGACCCCCTGAAAAATCTTCCCCGCCACATTTCTTCGTATCCACCCCAAAAAAAAGATGCCATTTGCATACTCAATCGAGCCCTCGTATTCACCAAACAGAAACGGTTTATATCCCAGTGCTCCTCCCTATCCTTGCACCTACCTGACAAACCTTTCTAGGGTATGTTCACATAAGGACATCAACAATGAGAGTAAGGTAGACAAAAGCCAAAAGGATAACATCAAGTTTAATTGTTCCTTTTTCAGTTCCATGTATTACATTATAACATATTCTACATTATGTGAACAGTCCCTAGCCCTCAAAAGCACAATACAAAAGAGGCCCCCACTTGGAGACCTCTTTGAAGAAAACATATCGTTAGCGTAGCTTTCTTCCACAGTTAGGGCAAAATTTCACCGGAACCGGGATGTCCTTGGGCATATAATCCGACGTATCGATTCTCACATCACAGCGAAACGCCCAGGCCGCCCGACCCATACAATATCTACATCCCTTATCTTCCTCGTTGGGTTCGTCCGGATCCATATTCGCAGGCACAGCCGGATTCTCATAAATCTCTCCAAACTCATCCAGACGAACCAACACAGGCCGAAAACCTATATGCACATCCTTGTAGTTGGATTTACCTTGAGCAGCGTATCGAGCCTCCCTTCCTCCTCTGAGCACATATCGGCCTGCCATGGTTTCCACCTCTTCTTGGCCCCAAAAGCACACGTCCTTCCAATGAAGCAGGTCGTCATCTTCTGTGCCAATAGCATCCAGAAAGTCGTCCCATTCATTAGGGACCTTGTTTAGCGAATCCCCCACTTTGAGAAGGCGAGAGATATACTTTTCTCCATCGATTTTGATGACGCTGGAAGTGCCATCAAATCCTGATGCGACAAGGTCATCCCTGCTGACACAGACCAAAAGGCAACGGTCCGCAACATACAGATTCATACCCTTGGGCTTGATCCAAGTGATTTTCTCTCCACAGGTGGAGGAAACGATCCCTATCTGTCCTCCGGCATACAGCGGGATAAAGCTTGCCCAAAGCGGATACTCTGGGATGCCTTTCAGTATCCCGCCGACAGCAAGTGACCCCCCCTGCAAAACTTCGTATTGGTCAGTTTCTCTTAATAGCTTCATTTTTACCACTCCTTCTTTTATCTCATGCCAACTGCAGCTTGCCTTTTTTTAAACAGCCTCCAATTGCCCGGTCCGCGCCGGCATTGATTTTGCTGACCTCCGCAGCCATCTCCTCGACTTCCTCTGCGGAGAAGGCCGCCAGCCGGTAGGCCATACTTGGATCGATCTTCAGTGCATGGATATGGTAGGATACCAGGCAGTAATGGTACAGCAACCCCTCAGCAATCCCCTGCTGAACAATATCAGGCAGAAGGCTTTTGCTGATAGTCCAACGCTCGCTGAATCGCCTCGTCAGACCGGAACACTCGCCAAACCTGTTAAGCAGGGATTGTTCTGTGACCCCTCCTCCAAAAGCATCTTCCAGGAGGAGTTCTTTAATGGTAGCAATTCGGACCACATACTGGTCAAAGCCCTTGGGTTTTTTCCATTCGACCTTCTCATAATCGGCCTTCGGAATTGACCCTTTGAACATGGGAGAGGTCGCCGTCTCAACCCATACATAGCTGTCGGAGCACAAAAATTGTTCCAGAGTCGGATGGTTTACGATGTAGACAGGATCTTCGTCAAACCCGTGCGCCCAGACATAGTCCAGAAAATCGGGCATATTTACCATGCCAAACTGAATCATCTCCCCCTTAAAGAAGCCATAGCTGTTCTTTTCCTTTACTTCTGTAATGAGAGCCTTCCCTGCATAAACGTCGATAAAGTCCCAGTTGGGGAAGCAGGGCAGCCCAGGGGCGCTGCGTCCATTCAGTTCAGGATGGAGATTGATATAGGTACAAAACCTACCGTCCCTTGTGGTCTCAATGTCAACCACCAGAGGGAACCGGATGGGCTGAATCACTGTGGTATCCAGCTGACAAGAGCAGATATACTGATCCAGACTGCCCAGATCGCTGTGGTTTTTGACAAAGTCTGTTACAACCGGCGACTTCAAAAGGTCCTGCTTGGACATAAAGTAGCTGGATTTATCTTTCCCGGACCCGATGAACTGGAAAACAGAGACTTCAGCTCCCTTTGCAATAGCCTCATCCAGAATGCCCTGTCTCGTCCCCGGGTAGAGAAGCCGGGTCTGTGTAATACCACTGCCATCATGGTCCTGTTCTGCGGCAACACCCCGGCACAGGTAGAGCTTATCTTTGAGTTTGTATACTTTTACATCTTTGTATCGCATTTTGTATTCCTCCATATGTATTCTTCGATTCCAAATTGGGCAACTGGACTATGCTATGCATTTTGCCGGAATCCTATTCCGTTTCCGCTCCCTCGGAATTGTTTTCTTGCAATGTGCATATCATCTCGGTATCTCTCAATTGTGGAGAAAAATACATAACAACAAAGGGGAAAATATTATGACTAACACTATGAAAAATACCGTAGAGAAGACCTACTCTGTTGATATCCGCAACCTGGCTGAGACCCGCTGCGGTATCTTCTTCGATGAGGTGCCCATGGTGAGACCTGTGACCGGCGTGCTCTCTATGGAGGGAGATGCCCCCACAATCACCCTGAACGCCGACCTTCTTGAGGTCCAGAAGCGGGTTGCCATCGCTTCCATCCTGGCCCTGTGCCTGGAGGATGGTGAGGCTGCCAGCTGCATCATGACCGAGGCTCGCTCCAACGAGTTGGCTAAGCGTGCCCGCAGCCTTCTGATGCCGGAGGATTCTTTCAATCGTGAGTATGAACGGCTGGCCAAGTTCGGCAAGCTCCGCGGCTCCATCCTGGCTACCCTGTTCCAGGTGCCTCTCAGCGAGGTGCTGCTCAGGCTGCAGGACCTGGAGTTAGGGATGTAAGGGGGGACTGACGATGAGCCGTTTCGAGTTCCTGGACGAACAGATTGGCGTCGATTTCGTGCTTGAACAGCGCGATGGCCCTGATTTCTCCGATTTCGTGGTAAACCGCGGAGGGGACGTATCCACCTACCGGGTATACGGGACCGATGGAAATTACCGGCTGTACGCCAAATGAATTATCACAGCAAAACAGACCCTTGAGCTTTACGCTCTTGGGTCTGTTTTTTTGACAAACTTGTGCTAAAAGATTTGGACAAAAGGCCATCATATGTCTGAAGAGTACACGGCAATGATGGAACGGCGGCTTGAAATTTCCAGATGTATCTGAGAAAGAGGGGATAACCCCTCTTTCTCCACTATGCAACACCACTCCAAGGGGTCTTACTTACATCAAAGGCTTTATAGTTCTCCAGCATTTCGTTCATCAGCTGAACCTTGGACTTCATGCCACTATCCCGGCAAGCACTGGCCAGTACATCGGGCTGGTGCCAACCATAGGCCCAAGTTTCAGCCCAATCCTCAGCCTGGCTTTGCATAGCATAACCAGACACATAGCTGGTCACACTCTTGTGGCTTTCCCAAGCCTTGACAGTCTTGTCTCGGCCATTCAAGCTGGCTGCTCGGCTCATAACCATATGACCCATCTCATGGCTGTAATACTGACTATCACCCTTGCCAGTGTAGAAAATCTGGTCAATCTTGTTGGTGTCATCAGAGTAGTCGTAGACGAACACTCCATAGCTGCGGACCCCAGGAGTTGTGGTGTAGGGGCAGACAATGATTTCTGTGCCATGGCTGGCTCGCTCCGCAACCTCCTTCAGCAGGCCATCAGGGTAAAGGTCATAGGCCGCCTTCATCTTCTGCAGCTCGGCCAACACGTCTTTGAAGTACTGCGCCTCATCAGTAATCATCGGCGCAATATCAGAAACACTGATAAGCCCAGCTTCTTTAGCCGTCCATTCACCAGGAACATAGAAAATCTGGATACCAATCTGCTGTTCCAGCGCCCGGCAGTAGTCGAAGGCCACATCCTCATCAAATCGGACCCGGTCCTTCCCAGCGAAATCCTTCTCGTAGTAGAAGCCATCGTCGTCATAAGTCCCATATCTCTCACCGCTGAACTCTTTCCACCTATCTGGGGTAATCAGCTTAGCCAGCATCACACAGAAATCAGCACGAGTCATATTTACGTTAGGATTGAAATCCCCCTTCTCATTTATACCCTTACTGTAAAGCCAGCAAATTTCCATGCTCTGATCGCAGTTCTCCACGGCGCTGTCGTAGTCACCAATAAGGTTGATAACCTCAGAGTCTATTGTCTCGTTCTGCCAGCCGGAAAAGTAAGAGTAGATCCGGACCATAATTCTGGCGGCCTCACCGCGGGTAGCGTACTGCTCCCAGAGCTCCTTCTCCCCATCCCACTCCATGACTCCAGTGGCGGCTGTGCGGATGACATAAGGATTAGCCCAATAGTCCTCTCCGTTTATGTCAACGGCAATTTCCATAAGTTTGGCTAATTTCTCCTCGCCATAAACCCTTTTGAGTTCAGTATCAATAGGCATGGCCTTTAATGCCAAGGCCGCCGCCTGGGCCCGGGTAATGGGCTGCTCCGGATCAAAAGTCTTCTCAGAGGGATTGATTACTCCCTTCTCGACCAGCTCCATAACATAGGGATAGTAGGAATCACTGGGGGAAACATCCTCGAATACCTGCACCCTGGCATCTGCATGGGCAGCTTTGGAAATAAACGTGATGGTTAAAGCCAAAGCACAGACCATCAATCCAATAGTCTTAAGCGATTTTAACTTCATTTTGATCTTCTCCTTCTTTTCAATCTCTAGCTCCACAAAATGTAGTGTAGTTCTTTGCTCTATCTCTATATTATGCGGTTGACAGAGGAGGTATTCTAAAATTACCCTTCCCTATCTAAAATAACGGTTTCTTTTTTTACAACAACGACCCCACAATAGGTGTTTTGGTTGAGGTCAATGAGCAACGAATTAAGTTCTGTGTTGTTTTCAACAAGAATCTTGACCTTTTGGCCAAACCAATCCCAAGTTCTCAGGATTGAAACATCCCTCCTGGCCAACACAAGCATCACCTCTTGTTTGTCAACGTTTGAATATTTCAGAACAACTTCCATCAGCTAACACCTCTCTATATTGTAATGCTAGACAGCCACACAATGAGGGCTGCTTCCACTGCTACGGCTACTATTGTCGTCCCAACCCGAAATACAACAACTCCCCTGCCGTAGTGATATCCGCAATTGTGAAACAGTAGCTCTGTGATTGGGTATCCTACCAAGATTTCGTTCAGGAGATAGACAATGTAGAGGATAGCGCCTACAATGATAATGATGCCTATTCCAGCCACAATTAACTGGAAAAGGTTCTGCGGAGACCCCATCCCCCCCCGCAATAAGGGTACATATATGAACACTTCCAACCCTTCCTTCTCACAGTTCCTCGGACCTTCTTTCGGACTCCTCATCAGAGAGGCGAAGCATGATCTCCTTCTGCAGGTCAAGCGTTTTCTGGATATCTCGATTTGCTTCTGCCGCAATCCTATCTATCTTCTCTCGGATGTCACCCACAATAGCCATGCTGATTTCCTGCTCATCCAGAAAACAGAGAGTTTTGATTATCCCATTTTTGTAAAAATAGTACTGGATATAGTCAAGAAAACCAAATTCAATCAGTTGAAATGATTGCTGGTTTTTATTTTTCTTGGCAACATAGCAGGGATAGCCTACTTGATAATCTGGTTTTGACGGGCATTTAGAATTAGCAACAAGTCCAGCTCTGAATACAAATACAAAAGCCTTTGGATTAAGCTCGAATAATTGTTTCCACTTCCTAAATGTCATTACAGTTAGAGTATATGGGACCCTTCCAAAAGACGGTTCTTTACACAATTCCATTTCAAGACGCCACGGTATATATGGGCTTCCAGCAAGCGGTTCTTCACAGTCCTCTTTACATTCCTTGACCAATATATAGTTTGGTAAAACTTTGTATTTTTTATATTTATCTCTAAAAAACAATCCAATAATTACCACAACAATAATTGCAGAAAGTGAAATTTTTATTAAAAAGCCCACAAGATCAGCTCCTTTTTACCTATATTATGCGGTCTACACCGGTTCTATTCCAAATTCAAAATGAGATCCTCATATCTGCATACCATCCAGGCATTATCTAATTTTTGGGGAAATACATCTGTGGGAAACACAGGAATTCGGAAGTCTGCGCCATCTGCAGCATAGCAGTCCAATCAAAAGGGAGCCCCAGTTGGGACTCCCCTCGTCTATACCGTTTATCCCTTGTTGGCTACCCGGTTCTTCTATGTCGAAAATCAGATCCTGCATTGAGAGGTTAGCCCCATGAGCTTCACAAACGAGGCTATGACTGCTCCCCTCTCTTTATCCGATTTGCATACCTCCTTAATATCCTCCTTGGACAGTTCACTGACTGCTCCCACCCCTTACGGAGTGGGCATTCCCGCGGTGTTTTGGTAATAGATAATCTAGGTCATATACCCTTCCAGAACACCATCGATCGGTGTGGCAACTCGGAATATATGGGCATACAGCTCAAAGAACTTCCCGCCACACTTTCCTGTATCCACCAAAGAAAAAGATAGGAAATCTATTAGATATGTATTTAGGGGAAGGGCCCATACAGCCCCTCCCCTATTTTTGTTTTCTCACGCAGTCTGGTCATTCTCGTCCACACTGGGCCTATTGGAGTACGCTTCAATGACCTGGTTATACAACTGGTCATAGGCGCTGCCCTGGATGCGGTAGTAGCCAATCTGCCGGCGTCCCCTCTGGAGGGGATGCGTAGGAATGCGGACAGCCAGCATCTGGGTATTCTCATCTCGAACAACCGCCAGCCGGTTCAGGGCGATGCAGTCATCCATCAGCAGAGAGACGAAGGCCCGGACGGGCTTATCATTGTCAAACCAGTGGATCTGGAAATTGGAGAACTTTGGGACCCGGTAAGTCTCGGGCTCCATCTCCTCAAACGTGGCTGTGAAGTCATTCACGCCGGCCTCAACAGCCTGGGCCAGCGCCGCCTCAGCGGCCTTGGTCATCTTCTCCCGCATTTCCTGGGAGGTTGGATTATAAACGCCGCGAACAGCCCCAGTCTGTGTGGTAATGGTAGGCATCTTCAAGAAGTTGGAGCCCCCCTCATTCCGGGGCTTAAACAGATGCATGTTGAGCAGTTTGATTCCTGTATCAAAGGTGATCTCCACATTAGCGAGCACCACAGATGAACGATCTTTAGGCCGAATGACCCTGGTCGAAATAATATTCATATCAGCAAAACTCCTATCCGAATTGAAAATGAGTACCGGCCCCGGCCGGGGCCCCTAATGGGGCCCCAGGGACCGGCCTTGGTTGTGGGCTTAATACCCAGTCTTAGGGAGCTGGTTGGGGAGCGGACCGGTTCCGCCGTAGCCGCCCTTGTTGATGACGTTGGTCGTCCACAGAGCGGAGTCGGTCTTCCAGACCTCGCCGTGCTTACCACCGCACTCGGACCGGGTAATGACCATATAGCCGTTGGGCACAGTGGGCATCACGTAGCCGTAGAAAATGGGGTTTGTCACGACCTTGAAGCCGGAGGGAACAGTCCCGAACTCAAAGCGAATATCGGTCACGTACTCGCCGCCCTGGTTGCTCATAGCAAGAGAGGACAGGTCGTACTGATAGGTGCTGGCAGAGCTCAAGCCCTGGGCCAGAATCCGGTAATCGTTCATGTTGGTCTTGTAGCTGATGGAGTAAGTCACGTCAGCGGACCACTTGCCGGTGAACAGAGTACCTGCGCGGACAGCGTCGGTGGGAACCTTGATGTTCCAGAAGAAGTTGTCCAGCCGGTTGCTCGATTCATTGTTGATTGCAGTGAAGATGAACTTGCCGAAGGAGCCGGCGTTGATGTTTGCGATGCCGGTCATGGCGTGGCCCACCTTCAGGTTGAGAGGTCCTGCCTGATACTCGACCCGCACCACATCATTGTTAATCTTGATGTAGACCTCAGTCTCCTTGCCGGACATACCGTAATAGGGGGCTGGGGACTTCTCGCGAATGATGTAGCGGCCAATGGGCAGGCCAGCGGAGGCGGCGACTCCGTAGGAGTCGGTCTCAATGGTGGCCAGAACCACATAGGTAAAGGGGTCATAGATTTCGAATACAGCACCCTGAAGATTGCTGCCAGCCGCCTTATCCAGAGTGGCATTATACTCAGAAGAGGTCAAATGCACCTGAATCTGGCCGGCCTGGTTATACAGCTTCCACACAATCTCGGTCGTCTGGCCGTTGAGGACCTCAACAGTCTTGGGAGTCGGGTCAACTGTATAGCCACTGGGGACGGTAATCATAGTCAGAGTGTAAGTGCCATCGAGCAGCGTCTGCTTGAGGGTGATGCAACCCTCATTGTTGGTGGTGTACTGGTCAACGATCTTGCCAGTGGAGTCCTTCAGCAGGAGGTTCACTCCATACAGGGGAGCGTTCGTGCTCCCATCCACGACCTTTACCCTCATGCTGGAGAGCTGGGCCAGGATGAAGTCCACCACAGTGGGTTTGCCGGCGACCACTTCGACATTGCGGCCCGGGCACAAGGTATAACCCTTATAGCCTTCAGGCAGCTCAGTCTGCTTGATGACATACCAGCCGGGTTCAAGCTCCACGTACAGCAGGCCAGTGGCATCGGAAGTGTAGGTTCCAACAATGGAGCCATCCAGCTTCGTGATTTGGTACTTGACACCGGGGACCATGACATTGGTCTGGCTGACAGAGGTACGAATCTGGACACCGTAGGTTTTGCCGAAATAGAACTTGATGATGGAGTCGCCATTGCTGGTAATCTCCACGTTCTGGTTGGTCTCCCCGCTGCTGGTGTAGCCATCGGGAGCCTTGATGACAGTCACAACGTACCAGCCAATCTCCAGGTCGGGGACCTTGATGATGCCAGTAACATCGGTGGTGTACTCACCAACCACAGTGCCGTCAATCTTGGTAATTTTGACTTTCATGCCGGTCAGGCCAGTCTCCTCAGTATTCAAGCCGAAGATCTGCAGGATGCCCCGCGCCACGAACTCGAACTTGATGTTGACGGCCACGCCATCCTTGATCTCGACAATCTGCTCATTGGTCACCGCGGTGTAGCCATTGACGGTCTGAATGACCTTGACCACATACATGCCGCTGGACAGCTTATCGGTCTGGATAACGCCGGTAGTGCTGGAAGTGTAGGTGTTGACCAACTCGCCATTCTGACGCCAGACCTCAATCACGATGCCGGAGATGGGGTCGTTGGTCTTTTGGTCCACCACGTTAATGGTGATACCAGCCTGAGGAGTATCCTCAAAGGTCACGTGGGCCTGTTCGCCAGCCTTGACATGGACCAGCTCAGACTTCTTATCGATCTCATAGCCAGTGGGTGCCACCAGCTCCTCGACGGTGTACATGCCCGGGACCAGCCCAGACACGAGAGCCAAGCCATCCACATCGGTGACATACTCGCCGATAACAATGTTGTCGGAGTCACGGGTCACCTGGAAACGAGCGCCAGCCAGAGTTTCTTTGCTGATACGGTCAATCTTCTCGATGACCAGCCCAGCAGTGCAATCCTTAAAGACCACAATCTTGGTGTCGCCAGAAACTACGGTTGCCCGAATCTCTACGTCTACCATGGTGTAGCCATCAGGCGCATAGGTCTGTTTGATGATATAGTCGCCAGGAACAAGGTTGCCCCAAACAATGGAGCCGGAGTTGTCGGTCACGCCCTCGCCCATCTTCTCGCCAGTAGCGGCCCAGTAGAGCTCGAAGCGCCCGTTCTCCAGTTTGTGCCCATCCTTCTGATCCTCCAGCCGAACGACCAGGGACCCCTTCTCTGCATCCATGAACTCGACGCGGTTGACAACGCCAACCTTGACGGTCACAGTCTTGGTGCAAATCTCAGAGATAATGTAGCCATCAGGGGCAGACATCTCTTTGACTTTGTAGTGGCCGGGCTTAATGGGCCGAATCAGGGCTTCGCCCTGTGCGTCAGTGGTGTACTGACCAATGAAGTCGCCGTCAGCGGTTTCTACCTTGAAGATAGCGCCTGCAATTCCCTTGCCGGTGTTCGCGTCACCCTTGAAGATGACGAGGCTGGGCTCGGGGTCGTTCCGAACGACCAGCGGCACGATCTTTCCAGCAGTTACCTCAATGCGGTGTACCTCATCGCTGAGCAGGTAGCCGTCAGGGGCCTTGACCTCTTTCACATAGTACACGCCGGGTTCCACCGCAATGGTGGGATCGCCGGTGGTGTCAGTGGTGAATTCGCCAACGAGCTCGCCCTCAGCGGTGCGGATTTCGAACTTAGCGCCAATCAGGGGCTGGTCGTCCACAGAAGAGAGCTTGGTAATCATAATGCCTGTCAGCGGGTTGTTGGCCACTTTCAGGATAGCGGGATGGTCGTAGAGAACCTGAACGTGGTGATGCTCCTCGTCCTTGATGTATCCATCCGGGGCCTTGGACTCGATGACAATATAGTTGCCAGCGGGCAGGGGCTCGGTGAAGACGATACCGGAGGGGTCGGTGGTGTAGGTGCCCAGCAGCTTAGTGCAGTTGAGCGTCCACAGCTCGAACTCCGCGCCTTCCAGATACTTGCCGGTGGTAGCGTCCACCTTCTGGATCTCAATGGTGGTGTTCTTGTGGTTCTCAATGGTTACGATGGGATGCTCACCCTCTTTTACCGCCACCTGAGTCATTTCCTCGGCAATGGTGTAACCATCCGGGGCCTTGGTCTCTTTCAGGTAGTAGATACCGGGCTCCACATTCGCAGTGATAAAGGAACCAGATGCGTCGGTCGTGTAGGAGCCAATCAGCTGGTCATCGTGGGTCCGAAGCTCAAACTCAGCGCCAGCCAGCGGGTCCTTGGTAACGGCGTCCACCTTGTGAACGGTGATGCCGCTTTCGGGGGTATTGGGGACAGTCAAGCTCGTGGGCTTACCCTCAATGATCTGAATGCGGAACTCCTCTTCGTTACGGACGTAGCCAAGAGGCGCTTCCAGCTCTTTCAGGATGTACCAGCCGGGCTGGAGGTTCTTGAGGCTCGCCTTACCACTGGCGTCAGTGATAAACGGGTCGCCCTGCTGTGTCCCTTCCATGGAGAAGATTGCAAACTTGGCACCAGCCAGCGGAACTTTGGACTGGGCATCCACCTTGTTCACGACGAAGGTAGACTCCTCATAGTTCTTCAGCTCCACCAGGGTGACTTTGAAGTCCTCTACATAGATCTGGTGCTTGGTGTTGTCCAGCAGATAGCCCTCGGGGGCCTTGGTCTCCTGAACGAAGTAGTAGCCCTGGTCCAGGTCAGGCACGCGGATATAGCCATCCAGGCCGGTCTTGTAGTGGCCAATGGGCTTATTGTCGACATCAAAGATGTCAAACTCAGCCCCAGGCAGAGGCAGGCCGGAAACAGCATCCTGTTTCAGGATTGCGATACCGCCACGCTTGTTGTTACGGAATAGGACGGAAGCAGTCTGACCAGCTTCCAGAACGACAGTCTGCGTAGGATTCTTGCTGAGGATGTAGCCCTGAGGGGCTTCAATCTCCTCAACAACGTAGGAACCGGGCAGCAGATCGGTGATACGGGCCAAACCATCCTTGCCAGTTACAACACGGGGCTTAACCACTTGGCCATTGGTCAGGCTCAGTTTAAACACTGCGCCTTCCAGAGGCAGCCGGGTCTGCTCGTCTTCCTTGCGAATGAACAGGTTGATTTTGCTGGAGTTCTTGAACACTTTGAACACAGGCTCCGTCTGGCCAACCACAATCTCAAAGGTCTGGGGAGTCGGATCAATGATGTGGCCATCAGGGGCGTCGACCTCCTGAATCACATAGCTGCCGGGCTTGAGTCCCTGCAGGGTGGCGTAGCCATTGGGGCCAGTCACCAAATCAGCAATCCAGTTGCCGCCGGCGGTGGTCACAGTGAAGCGAGCACCGGGCAGCGGAAGGCCCGTCTCAGCGTCCTCTTTCAGGACAATCAGCTGGGTATCCTGGAAGTTTTTAAACTCCACAACATAGGAATCGTGCTTGTTGACAATCTCAATGATCCGGGGCTCAGGGTCGATGATGTAGCCATCAGGAACATAAGTTTCCCGAATCTCGTAGTAGCCGGCTTTTCGATCCGGCAGGTAGATGGTGCCGTTCTGGTCTGTGATGTACTCCACAGGGTCATTGGTAGTTCCCTCAGAGGCATCCGCCTGCCCAAGATAGCGGACAGAGAACTTGGTCCCGGCAAGAGCCTTGCCGGTGATAGCGTCATGCTTCACGATCAAGAGCCCTTCCTTGGGTGCATTCCTGAACTCAACCTCAATCACACGGTCGCTCATAGAAGTAACTGTGATGATCTGGGAATTCGGGTCTGCCGGCTCATAGCCAGTCGGCGGGATTTTCTCGGTGATACGGTAGGTCCCGTTGGGGATATCCTCGAAGATGAACTGACCATTTGTGTCTGTTCTCCCCTCACGGGTAATCTTGGTGCCTTCCTCATTGGGATGATCCAGGTTAATGGATTCCAGTGTGAAGACAGCGCCCTCCAGCAGCCAGGTATTGGAGGAATCCCTCTTGATCACCTTGACGCTGCGGTAGTGGGTATCCTTGAAGGTAAATTCCATCAGGCTCTGGTTAGGCTGCAAATGCTGGGTAATGGTGTATCCATCGCCGCCCTCAGACCCTTCCTGCCGGTCCTTGTTGTACTTGTCCGGCATTTCCAGCTCGGTCACGGTAACGGACCAGCCATCCTTGGAAACAGAGTCGCCATTGATATCACCCAGGAACCGCTTGTACTGTTCGTAGGTGATGGTCACATAGCCATCCTCATCGGTGACCAGAGGCCCTTCAATATTGACGCCGTTGATAGCAACCTTGAAGCTGGTGCCAGGCAGGCCCATGTCGGGATGCTCGCGGTCCACCTTCCGGATTTTGATTTCCGGGTACTTTGTATCGGTAAAGGTGAACTGGGCATATTCCTGGCCGCGCTTGATCTCAATTTCCTGCCAGTTGGGATTGTCAATCAGGTAGCCGTCAGGGGCCACAAGCTCTTCAACCCGGACAGTCCAGCTATCCTTGTTCTCATCCAGGAACCGGGCATAGGTCTCATAATCGATGGTAAAAGACCCATCCTCACCAGTGGTAAAGTTGCTCCCAAGCTCCTGTCCGTCAATAGTTACCTTGAAGACGGCACCCTTCAGATTTACATCGTCCGTGCCGGCTTCTTTTTTGTAGACCTTAATGCCAGGATACTTGCTGTCGGTGAAAACGAAGGTGGCCAGGGCCTCGCCCCGTCTCATCTCAGCTTCCTGCCAGTTGGGGTCGTCAATGATATACCCAGGGGGCGGGGTTATTTCTTCTACGCGAACTGTCCAGGAATCCTTGGTGTCATCCAGGTATCTTGCGTAAGTCTCGTAGTCGATCTTGATTTTGCCGCCATCCTCGGTCTTGTAGCTGCCAAGGACATTGCCGTCAATAGAGACCTTAAATGTAGCTCCATCCAGGCCCTGCCCGGCGTTTTCCTTAGCCTTCTTCTCGATCTCAATGACCGGGAACTTGTAGTTTGCGAAAACGATATCCTCAACTTCCAGCTCGTGCCGGTCGTTTAAGGTGCTCAGGTCAACGTGGATGCCCTTCTTCTCAGTGGTAAGCAGGTATCCGCCCTCGGGGGGAATGACCTCCTGGAACTCGTAGTAGCCATTGGACAGGCCTTCCCTCTGATTCCCCTCCTCATCAAGAGCCGGGAACTCAATGTAGCCATCGGCATCGGACGGGCCGATCTGCCCAAGGGATTTTCCGTCCTTCCAAACCTCAAAGTAAGCACCGGGCAGGCCCATGTTGGTGTTGCCATCAACCTTGCGAACCCTGAGACTTGGTTTTTTGGTGTTTACAAAGAACAACTGTCCGCTATAGGTGCCATCCTCGAAGAAGGTGATATCTCGCTCGCCGGAATCATCCAGGTTATAGCCGCCGGGAGGGGGCTCAACCTCTTTGACCTTGTAGTGGCCGGGTCTGATATACGTATCTTTATCGGCAGGGTTAGTCCACTGCAGGTCTACATAGCCCGAAGCAGAACTCTTGGCACTGCGGTCGCCCGTAACGCCGTCAAAGCCGACACCCTTGAACTCGAAAACTGCGCCACCCAGGCCGCGGCCGTTGGTGTCCATCTTTACAATGACGCCAGTAGGCGGACTTGGTTTACCAGGAGTTCCAGGATCTCCGGGATCACCAGGATTACCTGGAGGTATCAAGATATCCTTCCCGGCCCATACCACATTTCCCTTTGTATCAACCCCTGCGTACAGGTCGCCAATCATGAAGGGCTGGTATTGACCAGCAGCATCCTTCTGCTCACCAACAAACAGATTGTACTGATAGATGTTGGCATCAGCGGAGATGCTAATCCCTTGGGGCTGGCCTTTCTTAATGCTCCCTGCTGGGATACAAACCTTGAAGTATGCGGGGAAGCAGTCGTTCCTGAAGGTTCCATCATCCTTAAGGTCTTGCTGGATATACTTTGCGTCATTAACAGTATAGAGATCTCCTGCATCAATGACCTCAGTGCGACCTATATTGATAGTCTCCCCTCTTTGCTCATTAGAGGTAAGCGCCCACCAATGGGAACCCTCAGCATCACCGACAAGGGCTTTGGCTTCATCGTTTGACAGATTCTGCAGATAGGCCCCCTCAATGTTGTCGCCAGACAGGGTTACATTGACGCCGCCGTTGTAGGCTGTGGAAGTTTGGACCATCCAGTAGATCTCGTAGACGTCGCCGTTTTTGATAATGGCGGGTTCTCCAGCTGCACCCATTTTGGTATATGCATCGGCTACATTGCCGTTCGGTTCACCCGTCTCAGGATCTGTACTGGCAGATGAAAAATCCAGAGTACTATCACCTTGCCAATACGGCTGAAGATAAGACCCACACATAGGGTCATGAATAAACATCGGGAAGTTAGTCATGCCCTGGGGCCGTTTGCTGATGTCAAAGCCCTGATCCGCCATCCATTTACACAGGGTGTACAACCCCTTAGCTGCATTTAAGACCTCAAGGGCCCTGGGGTCCGTCTGATCCCTTTCGTAGATGACATCGTAGGCACTGTCAGTAAAGCCCTCTTGTCCTTCAATACACAGCATGGGCGCTCCACTAGCGGTTGTCAAAGACATCCAAGTGGCTAACTGGGTGGCAGCACTCCAGTTATTGTCGCTCATGTTTTCCCAGTCTCCAGCCTGGTAACCGGCACGCTCTCGGGCAAGCTTGGCGATGTTTTTCCGGTGACCAGCATTCGCACGAGCCGCATTACCGCCAAAGTAATAGAGATTGTGAAGAATGGCATTGTTGTCAATTCTCGGGTCTCTTTTAACGACAAGCGTCATATTTGCGCTTTTTACAGGCTTCGAATGATCCATGCAGAAGGCGTAGGTTGGATTGTTGCCGTCATCGGAGCGCCCCATCCAGAAAACCATCTGCTTCGCCTTACCCCCATTTTGACGGGATAAAATCCTAGCTTCAAATTTCTGCTGGAACGTAAGCGCTTTTTCGGCATAGCCCTGCTCGTTGATAATGTTGGTCAAATCGCTTGCCTTAGCAGCGAATGCCTCCATAGGAACCAGGCCGAAAATCATGACAAATGCCAACAGGGCCGACATCAGTCTGTTGGTTATGCTATTTTTTCGCATAGGTTTCGTTGTTCCTCCTTTAAATCCATGCTCCCGGTCTCCAGCCTCGTCAGGCTGCCGGGATCGTAATCGAGTGGGTTTGCTTTTGGGGTACAGCCCCAATTTCAAACCAAAGGAGCTTGTTCCTGTCACTCATCGTTTACAGCCATATTTATCACCAACTCCTTCTATTGCGGGGTTCTTTCACCCGCCACCATGATTGGGGCAGGCCGCCCGATTGACGGCCCAATCACCAACCAAAACATATAATATGCAGTGCGTTGAAAAGCAATTCCAGAGGGTCGGGGCTTCCCTGCCGAGGCAACACTTATGTGCTGGCCCGGGAGTTAAGTATCCCCCATCCCTCGGTGCATATATGATATGCAGGGCGTTGGATTGTTATTGGCAAAGAGGATGGTGAGTGGATTTAAAGGACTGTTTGTTTGATAGAAGTGTGAAATCCTTTTGTTTTTGGGGATAAACAACCTAGTTTGTCTAATTACAGGGATGCTTTTGGTGAACATGAGAAAATGTGGTGGAGATAGATTTTTGGGGGCTGCTGGCTCATGAGTTCTGAGCTGCCCTACCGATCGATGGTATTGGGGCAGGGTTGAAGGGCAAAAAATAGAGTGCGACACAGTGTCGCACCCTATGGATAGGGCATGTTTGTATTGGGTATCTTATAAGGTCAGCCGCTTTGTCTTGGGTATTCGACTAGGATTTGGACTCAGCCTCGGCAAGGATAATCCAGACCCTGCTAAAGCGGGACATCGTGAGAGGTTAGGCAATCAGTAGGCAAAATACAATATATATCCTTTGCATAATATAGCCCCAATATCTCTTTGCAAAATATTACAATTATATTTGCTTTTTTGTCGAAAGTCTGGTAAAATGGGGCTACAAAGAAATCGTCCTTTATAGAGACTCTAACCAAGTTTACCTTGCAAAGAAACGAAGACCAACGCTTTTGCGGTAAGCCCTTGATGGGTATCACCCCTGTATTTGAGATTGTTTGATACGCCAGTCAATTACAACAAGCGACCGGTTCTTGATAGAACCAGTCGCTTTCTTTGTTCCTTGTTATACCTGTCTCCTCCCTCTCCCCTTCACTTGACCTATAAAGGCCTCCATCTTTTGTTCAAATTCCGGTGAAAATACAGCTTCACAGTCCTCTGGTTCTGGCAAGGCAGCAAGATATGCCTCTTCGACCTTCTTGGCAGCCTCTCGTATCCGCTCATCATACAACACGGTTCGTCTTCTCTTTTTCATTATGCTTCACCCCCTCTATAATATATAACGTACATCGAAGCAATTTTGGGACACTGCCATCTCAAAAAAAAGAAGGTTGTTGGATCAAACCAACAGCCTCCTTCGTTCTATTACCGTCCCTCACCAACTAAAGGAGCCTATACACACTCATCGACAAACTGAATAAACGCTGGGAAGGCCTCCTTGTCAGGGTCATACCCGCAGACCTTGTCAATGGCCTGAGCAAGCACATCCCGACGCTCCCCCAGATGAAACCCAGTCAGGCGATTGAATTCCTGGACCAAGTCCTGGTTCCCGGCGCACATAACTACACCCTCACTGAATTTTATCATGGTTGTCCTCCTGGAATATCAAACTTCTTCCTTGCATACTCAATTCCATCTACAAAAAGCATTGCCAGATAGCCGGATACAACAAAGGGAAAGATAACTAGATTCAAGCCATACATAATTTTGGCTGATGTGAATATCGAACTCAAGAAGTCAATCTCCTGGACCCACTCAGAAAAAATATTTACTGCGACCAAGAGAATTGTCGCTATGGAGTTAATAATAGCCCCTGCCATCTTTGCTACATCATAATCGGAAACTCCTGCCCCTAGGCTCCAAAAGAAGGCAAGGGCAAAGCACACAAAGCAATACCAGAACGGACCATTTTGAAGTTCTGCCCGGCCTGTCACTACCAGCATGAGGCAAAACGTCATGATGAATGCATGACCCAAGAAAAAACAGAGGAGGTACCCACATGAATGGAGGCAACTCTGTAGTATGAATACAAGGAAAAGTATATACGAGAGCATGACTATGAAAGCTCTCAATTGGGGCTGGGCATCAACGAATATGACCATTGCTATACCTGTTAGCACAAATAGAAAGATAACCCCTAAGATAAAGGCTAATAACTTCCGCCTTGCCCAAATAACAAATGTCCGTAGAATATCAACGAGTAGCACTATCTCCTTCATGGCATCCTCCAAAAGAACCTTCCCTGATTGCAGGGAAATAAGCTCGTTTTGGATTATACCACAGACTATACCCAAAATACAGAGGGGGATAAAAATATATATTATGGCTTTTTTTGACTGGCTTTCTGACGGATACACCTGATATACAAACCAGAACAGACCAATGAATACAAAAAGCAGCGAGATGTTATCTTCCGTATTCCCCTTGTCGAATCCCTTTTTGAATATCGCCATTTTCAATATGCGGAACAAAAATCGCAGGGTGATGAAAACGGCCGAAATAATGATAGGAAATAGAAGTGGGTTGATGATAAATATCATTTCGTATGGGATGGTGGGAAACATGTAATGACCTCCTACCTTTTGGATGCAAGACCCTTGAATCCAACACCGCAAAGATATCCTTTTGCTCACATTATATGCAGTGCGGTGGAGACCTATTTCAAGAAAGGCTGGATAGAATATACAAAACCCTATTTGGGTGGATACAAAGAAATGTGGGTGTGGTCCTTCACCGAGTAGGTTTCTTGATTGGATCCGCCCCCTGCTCAGCCCTATGATCGATGTTATCTGGGCAGGACTGCTTGGCGCAGCGCCATATCAAAAAAAACGAGGATACCTGCGTGAGCAGATATTCCCTGATAAGGTTGAATTAGAGGTGGCCAGCTCTGTTGAGCTGGCCACAACCGTGTAATAGTTGACTGCAGAAAGTGGTGGAGGCCTCTGGGTGCGACAGGGACCTCCTGTGGGTGCGACCGTGCTTGCCCTTAGGGTGGTCGGTATGAGGCCAGTGGGACAGGGCTGAATACCAATACGCCCAAGAAGGAGTGACAGCACAATGGGAAAAGCGAAGCAGTGTGCCTGGGTAGGTCTGTTATACTTTATTATATGCGGGGGGAACTAGGGTTATTCCAGCAGGGGCAGGAGAATTTAGAAAAAACATTCCGGAGATAAGGGATAAAAAGGCGGCCAGCTCTGTTGAGCTGGCCACAGCCGTATAAGAGTTGACTTCAGAAAATGGTGGAGGCCCCTGGTAGCAACAGGGACCTCCGGAAGCGAAGTAAACATTTAGGGTGGGTTAGGTCAATCCCTAATCCATATCTATGGAAATTTGGACGGACTACTTAATCATGCGCACTCAAACAGCCTCTTTTATCCCTTCGAGCCCTGTTCCATTATTTGCTCTGTTTTAGCTTGCATCAGGTGTTCGTAGCTGTCTATTGGTGCATCCTTATCAGTGAGGATTTTCCCGTTTGTATACCATCCAACGCATTTATCATCCGTTGACAGAACATACATGCGGCATTGTCCACCAACGGATTGTGGATTACGGAAAGAGTATGCCTTGATTGTTGTATTAACGGCCAGAGAAATAAGATCAATCGCTCCAGTCAAAGACATACTGTCATAGTCCGCTCCATTTAATATTGAATCGGAAATTTTATTTGCTCCATAATATGAAGCCCCATATGTCCCGTCACACCAAGGCATACTAATTATCTTATTTTTCGTTTCAACCTTATATATACAGCTACCAAATCCGCTATTATAAAATCCCGCTACTAAAAATGTGATATCTGCAAATACATTGAGTTTTTTGAACTCAGACAGGAGCTTTGTTGGAAGATCAAAGATTCGACAACCATTTCCAAACTCGACTCGACAGCGGATAAGAAACTCGTTCACGGTCATATTTTTAGAGACATTTGCATCTCCGCAATGTGCGACAACCATCCTATTCGGGAATGGAATTATCTTTACAGCATCATCTTTATACATGGTATTTCCATTTCCATCTATAACTGTCGTTCTTGTATCAGAGGCAACAACAATCCCATCATGAACGTGAGCTCCGATAATTATTGACAAACAAAACACCTCTCTAAACTATACTTTGGGTTTCTACAATACTATGCAGAGCTAAAGATTTTTATTCTTCTATCGTAAAAAGAAGGGCCAGCCCATATGGGCCAGCCCTTTTGTCTAGGTTTATGCGATTAAACTCCAGCCGTTAGGAGAGAGAAGCTTCTACAAGAGCCTTGGCAACTTTAATGCTATTCTGATTGCCCATCACAGCGGAATGGCGTTGCTCATAGACACTCTGTACCTCAGGCTGAGCATTCCCTGATTCTGCGGATGTGCCATCGACCACCATCCAGGAACCATCTACATACGCCAGAACCCAAGCATGTGCGCCATACTTAGTGGATCCCGCCACCTGAATATTCGGGATCCCAGCTGCAGCCAGAATCTGAGAGGCAGCGCGGGTGTAGTTCTCACAGTTCCCTTTTGTATCACCATTGATCCAATCGAAACCAGCGCCGACAGTACCAGTCTCATAGTCAAACCGATCCACAATCTCCTTCACACAAATCTCCACCTTCTGCTTATCAGTGGCATTGGAGGGGAAACGGGCGAAGATGGGGGCGAAGATGGGAGCGAGCTGATCGGCCTCGGGGACCTTCATAACGGTGGCAACATTACCCATATAGGAAACATTATACGCATAATTTTCATATGCATACCCAGCCAACCAAAGCGATTGCAACAGGCGAACTTCATCGGCAGAAGGCTCACACATCGCATAGTTATAATAGAGATTGAAGTTTTTATTGCGGAGAGTTGTGCCAAATTCACCCTGCGTCAGAATCATCTCTGCATCCTTCATGCTCTGCACAGCGGCATTGAAAACGTCTTTGCTAAGCAGAGCCTTTACATCAGAACTCTGGCTGCTCCAGTAGTCATGAATGGGCTTATGGGTATCCAGAGACAGGGTCACAGGGGTATCACTCATGGTGCCGACGACAGAGCCAGAGGGCTTAGGGTCTACCGGATTAGGATTCACAGGGTCCGGGTCTACCGGATTAGGCTCTACAGGATCCGGGTCAACAACAGGGGGAGGCACAGGGGTCCCCCCTGTCTTCTGAATGGCCTCCTCCAGCTTAGTCAGAACCACGCAAGCCTGGGCACGGGTCATATTGCCATCGCCGCCAAAAGTACCGTTGCTGTCAATACCGCTGATGAGGCCGGCGGCCTTGGCTGCGGCAACCGCAGGGCGGTACTTATCGGGGACATAGACCCAGTCTGCGGTAGACGCTCTGGCGGCCTCCAGGTCCACATCGACTTTGACGCCAGCGGCGGTCATAGCGTGGTAAATGATCTGAGCCATCTCATAACGGTTCACATTCTTGTTGACCTGGGTACTGTCAGTGTATTTATTCTGTACATTCGTCCACTTGAACAGGCCAAGATCATTCGCGACAGTGCAATACTTCGTATACCAGGGCGCGGTGCTTCCACTGTAGGAATCAAGCCGGTCCTTAAAGAACGCGCTGGTCAGCATAACGCTCAGCTGGGCATAGGTCACATTGTCATTCGGACCAAACCGGCCGTCGTCATAGCCATTGACCCAGCCCTTCTCATGGGCCTTCTCCACATAGATATAACCCCAATAGCTCTTGGGTACATCGGTGAAGCTGGGGGTGGTGTAGTCCCCGTTCGCGAATGCGGACATCACCAGGGAACAAACCAGGACGATAGCCAGCATTGCTGCGATACGGGCGCGGGTAAAAAAGTTTTTCATAACAAATTCCTCCTTAATTAAATGACATCGCCTTTACGTTTACTTTAGTTCCAAAATCCGTTGATACCTCCCATGGCCGCGATGCCTGAGCCATAGGAACGGGGTGTGGGGTTGCGAGTTGGGGGTGATTAAGCCCCATCCCTACTGCACAGACATCTTTTATTGAGGGCCTTGGCCGCTCATAAGACGTCTTGGCCATAGGTCCAGGTTGTATATGGAATTCTGAGAGCTTCCAGAATAAAACCCTTCTTCAATCCCGAGAAATTGAGAACTGGGGTACTATATGCAAAGAGTTGAAAAGCTATTCTGGAGTGGGGCCAGGTAGATATCTTGGGTAAAACTCCCTTGTTCACCCCTATATTATGCGGTGGAGGGGGGAAGTATTCCAGACAGGATGACATTGTTTTTAATGTATAGGCTAATTGATATCTCCGCTCGATTAGGACTCCCAAAACTCAGGATGATCATCTAAACACTTATGCACAGATCCTCTTATTTTCCTATATGTTTCAAATATCAAATCCCAATTATTTCGCAATGCAATCAGTTCACCAGTATAGTTTTTCAATGGGTATTTCTTTGCTGGCAGGCTTTTGTCTTGCAGAGTATCCCTAATCAGCTGAAGTTCCTGCATACTAAATAGATGCTCCCGGCTTTGAGACAAACAGTCATAAAGCACCCCAGGTCTAATCAACATCTGCCGTCCTACCAAATTCGCCTCTATTTCTACATTATCATTTGCAATCACAACGATGTTATCTATGTATACGCGGTTTGCCATATCTCTGCGCAGTATTTTGTTAATAACACGTTCCAGATAACTGATATGTCTGCTATTTTGCGCAAACGCATTATCCATAGAGTCACGTTTGGACCGGCCTTTACCAGTTGTGTATTCCTTATACCATTTCCCATCCGACTCTATTACAATTTTATAGCGGCCAGAAACTCCATAGTTTTTTACCTCGATTGCGTATATCCCGTTGGGAGCCAAAACCAATGCGTCTATCTCATAGCTGTTTCCTTCCTCATCTTCCAGGCGAAGATTGCATAGCGCATAGAACGCATCTGAGTGCATATCCAATATATCCTGAACCGCCTTCTCTCCCATATTACCGATTCTCATAATCTCTCGGTCTGTCATATAGCTCGCCATCCTGGCAGCAAAAACTTTCTCCATTGCAGCGATCATAGAAACAATTCCGTAATTCCAATTTATATAGTATAGCTCAGGTAAGATATGTTTTTCGCTTGAGTCACAAAAATAATCGCTATTAAACCGAAAATATCCGGGCATGGCTTCAACCACGATGCCATGTAATGGGTGTGGACTGTTTGCCAATTGGGCCAAACAAGGTGTTATATCGTTTAGGCTTTGCCCATCGTTTTTATGATTTGGGTATACTGTTTCACAAGCTCTCTCCAATTCTGCTATGCGGTCTTCATTCCTTACCATTTTTACTGGGCACTCTGCCTGAAATACCTGATATTTTTCCATATCAAACCGATAGGCTCTATCAGCCACAACCTCGGCAAGTGTGATATTTCGAACATCGTATTGTCCAATCATGATATTCCAGGCCCACGAAGGCACACCATACTCAGTGATGAGGCAGCGCCAAAAGCTGCATACTCTGTCCCATTGTTCAGTCCGGGTTTTTTCTTGTTCAGCTTTATATTGGCGGCCTATTTTCCATGTCATGAAAAGGGCAAGATAAAGTGGCCAACCACAGATAGATAGGGACCATACCATAACAAAGAGCCATTCCAACAACCCGGGGAGCCCCAAGTGGTATATCAACTCCACTCCCCTGTTACCAATACCGAAATCTTCTGCAAGGAACGAATTAAACGGAGTTATAAGAAAACAAAACTCTACAACAACTATGTGCTGGAACGTATACTTTTCTCCGATCGGAGCGGCATATGGTTTCCATGCTTGGTGAACCTTGTTTACGGGATAAAATTTCTCCATTGGTTTATACTTGCGCAGCAAGATAGCAAGTAAAACCATCATTCCTCCATGAAGAACAAGGGCAGATATTCTTTTCCCACTAAACCAGCGCTCGTATATGATAATCCCATATACGCCACAGCACATAAATCCGAGAATTGCCACTCCTATCACGATTCCTACCGCAGAAAGCCAATTCTTAAGCTTACCCTTCATACACTCACCATCTTTTTTGTCTTTGTGAAAAACCATCGATCGGTAGGGTAGTTCAGAAGATATGGGCATGGAAACAGGAAAACGTCCCTGCCCATTTTCTCATATCCACCAAACTTTTGCAGTTTCAATTATAGCACACAATACAGAGAATATCCACCCCAGAGAAAATTTTTGGAATACTAAAAGGGTACCAAAATACAGATGACTTTTGCCCGATAGGCCTGCATCTGAAATGACTTCTTCTGTTTTGGTAGATACAGAGAAACGTGGCGGAGGGGCGATTTCCCGATGACCCAGTTCAAATGTTCTGAACAGACTCGCCGATCGATGGTATTTGGGCATGATGTAGGTGGAGAGCAAAAATAAGAGTGCGACACAGTGTCGCACTCTATTTTTTGATATGCTTTTGGGATCTACTCATGACTGATGTAATTCGGATAATTACCTGCATTATTCTCGTAATAATCGCAAAACCATTGATAAATAGTGGCTTCATAATCTGGATATGTATACGTGGTCCCATCGATCATGATATAATTCCTGTATACTTCTACCACAGACCAAATGTCATCTATATCATTGGGAATCACATATAGTCCACTTGAAGATAAAGTATCCAGAGGCTCCACCTTCTTTGAAAAAATCAGCTTATATTGCCAATCTCCCAATACCGCACTATTAGTCTGCTGCAAATCCTTATCTTCAAAATATTCGTAAATTCTGTTTGCCGTATCCCCCAATGTCACAAAATATTCAACAGAATTGTCGCACTTTTTTGCAAAAAAAGTTCCACAAAATTTGATTTCACTGGGAAATATTTGTTGAGCCACCTCTTTTGACTGATTATGCAAATACAGAACACCTGACAACGCCAGAAGCAGTATAACTGCACTTATTATACATAACTTATTCCAGTTTGTTTTGTCCATTTTATACACTGACTGCTCCTTTTGCTATTCATATCTTGGCTCTACGGAAGGACCTTCACAGAGGTTTTACAGCTTGTGGTTGCTGTCGTAAACGTATATACATGCTGTGTACCATAGATCGAATCCTCTACTATAATATCGTATGACAAGTAAGCTGTAGCTGTAAGATTCGCCGTTTTCGCCGTTGATACATTTGATCCTTCGTATTTGTATTCTACATTAAGGGGGCAGCCAGTTTTTGTGGCATATGTACCATCTATTCCAGATATTCCAACCGAGCGACTCGTAGACAATTCAATGTTCTGATTATTGTATGGACTGGTTCCAGAGGTTTTGACAGTTGTTGATGACGTAGTTATAGTGATGGTAACGAAAGCTGGTGGGTACTTAACGTAATATGGAACGAGGATGCTATAAGATGTATTTCCGGTTTTGGGAGAATAATTTTGATTGTTCACATGAAGATACGGGTCTCCTGACTTTATCTGCAGGTTTACATATGTTGGAGTAGCCACTGAAATATCTGTTTCTGTCAGCCCAAAATAATTCCGTGCATATGTGTTGGCATTTTTGAAGTTTGAATTCACCTTAGCATATACAGTCATAGAACCTTGATTTCTCAATTCATTTGCATGGAAAACACTCACCTGTCCAAGCATAAGATTATTCTTCATAATATCTGATGAGTTTTGATAAACCAGCTCTGCATCAATGCTTGTAGGAATTATGTTTTGGTCAACGCTTTCATAATCAGCTATACATGATAGTTTTCGCATATTAGCATATTCATTTGCAACTGACTTTATTTTATCGGTATGAACTCCATAGGCTCTCACAATTGGATCGTGATCGTTGCTTATAGTGCCAATTACCAACGTAAAAAACATTTCATCATCGCAAAAAACGGCATTAACCGATGTAAATAAACTTGTTTCACCAAACGGTATAAGGGGAACTAAAACAGCATCATCTTTGTGAGGTGTGACATACCCAACATAATGACCTATATATCCATCCCCAACCATTTCCGCTGTTCCATATGCTTCAAAAGAATAATTTTGTTCTTCTAATTGAAACACAACATTTACGCTTGTCATATCATCCTTAACATCCAGTGTCGCCCATGAATCATTTAAGTTCAGGGTATGGTTGGTCAAAGCAGAATTGAAAAAATTTTTTGTCTCATAACAAATTTTCGATTTTGGGGAAACATCTTGGGCCTGGGGTCTCTCAGAATCACTGGTTAAGGACTGCGGTTCAACGGCAGAAGAATAATTGGGAATATCACGGGTTTCCTCGATAGAAGAAACTGCACCTGTAGCAGGAAGCATTGTCATGATCATTGCCCCCAAAATCATAATGGAAACAAACTTTTTTCTCAAATTTTTCATATTTAAATACCCCTTTCTCCCTGATTATCCTAGCAAATTTCAATACTTTACTGCATACACCGGACCAGCAGCTCCATCTGCACGGAATTTTAGCCCCACCCAGCCGGAAGGGAGCCCCACTCCACGAAAGTAAAGAAAGGGACCTGTATAATTGGCGTAGCACAGGAAACTGTGACTATATCAATTGGAGATCCCACCATGCCAAACTATCTGGAGATCTTGAGACTGGATAGCCTCAACCACAGCCAACGAACAATCGAATCAACGGTACATTGTTCGCGGCACACCGTCCGCAGCGTTCTGCAAGCAGCAAAGGAGAAGCAAATCGCGTGGCCGCTGGATGATGACATCACCAACGCAGAGCTGGAGGAGATTCTGTTCCCTGGTAAGTATAAGAGCGTGTACCGGTATGTGGAGCCGGACTATCCGTACATTCACCGGGAGCTGGCGAAGCCTGGGGTGACCATGGCGCTTTTGTGGGAGGAATACTGCCGGAAGTGCCATGAGGCTGGGGAAACGCCGTACATGAACACGCAGTTTGGGGACAAGTACCGGAGGTGGGCGCGGGTGACGAAGGCCACCATGCGCATCCAGCACAAGCCGGGAGACGCCATGCAGGTGGACTGGGCGGGCGATACCCTTCCGGTATATGATCTGGTAACCGGTAAACAGAGCCCGGCGTACTTGTTCATGGCCGTGCTGCCGTGCAGCTGCTACACCTATGCGGAGGTCTGTGAGGACATGAAGACAGAGAACTGGCTGTCCTGCCACGTCCATGCCTTCCAGTATTTTGGCGGCGTGACACGGCTGCTGATTCCGGACAACTGCAAGACAGCCACTACGGCTAACACCCGATACGAGACTGTGCTCAACCGCAGCTACCAGGAGCTGGCCGAATACTACGGCACAGCAATCGTTCCGGCTCGTGTCCGCAAGCCCCAGGACAAGAGCGCAGCGGAAGCATCTGTGCGTTTTGCCCAGACATGGATCATTGCGGCGCTGCGTGAGCGGAAGTTCTTCTTCATCCGCGAGATGAACGAGGCCATAGCGGAAAAGCTGGAGGAACTGAACAACCGCCCGTTCCAGCGGATGGCGGGCACACGCCGCAGCGCCTGGCTGGAGGAAGAGAAACCGTACATGCTGCCATTGCCTGCTGTGCCCTTTGAAGCGGCTGTCTGGTCCGTTGCCAAGGTCCCCAACGATTATCTGGTATCTGACGGCAGGAACAAGTACTCTGTGCCGTACAACCTGATTGGCGAAAAAGTGGATATTCGTGTGACAAAGACTGCGGTGGAGGTATTCTACCATGGCAGTCGTGTCGCCAGCCACCGCCGCTTGCAGACGATCCAGCGCGAGCCGCTGGTAAAGCTGGAGCATATGCCGCTGGCGCACCAGAAGTATCTGACATATAACGCCGGCGATTTCAGCCGCTGGGCCATGTCTGTGGGACCCATGACGGAGAAGGTGATCCAACACTTCCTGACCTCCGGGACAGCCCCGGAGCAGGGCTACAAAGCCTGTGCCAGCCTGACAAAGCTGGGAGAGCGCTATGGCAGAGAGCGTCTGGAAAACGCCTGTGGGCGGATCCTTGCGTACAGCGCAGCGCCCTCTGTCCGCAACATTAGCAGCCTCTTGAAAAACGGCCAGGACCGGCCCGCGAAAGCAGCCCCGCAGGACAAGCCCAACGATTCCAACCGCTTCGGCATTACACGCGGAGCCTCCTATTTCCGGAAGGGAGGCGAGGGCTGATGGTACTCCAGGCAACCATTGACATGCTGGTTGGAATGAAGATGACCGCCATGGCGGCGGAGCTGTCCAGCCAATTACAGGACTCCTCATTCAATGAACTCGGCTTTGAGGACCGGCTGGGGCTGCTGGTGACTGCCGAGTGGAACCGCCGCCAGACCAACACGGTGAAGCGGCTCATTCACAACGCCCACTTCGCCGCCCCGTTCGCTGCGGTGGAAGAGATTTCCTACTACGAGGACAGAAAGCTGGACAAGGCTCAGATGCTGCGCTTCTCCACCTGCAAATTTGTGGACGAGGGCCACCACATCATCCTCAAAGGCGCTTCCGGCAACGGCAAGACATACATTGTCTGCGCCTTGGGCAACGCCGCCTGCCGCCGGTTCAAGAAGGTCCGCTATGTCCGTATGCCGGAGCTCCTCGACGAGCTGAGCATTGCCCGCAGCGGCGGCGAATTGAAGAAGTGTCTGGCCTCCTACAAGAAGGTGGATCTACTCATTCTGGACGAGTGGCTCATCCGGCCGCTCTCCCCCCAGGAGTCCTATGACCTGCTGGAAATCGTGGAGGCCCGCTGCCAGCGCTCCATGATTTTCTGCACCCAGTACCAGTCTGAGGGCTGGTATACACGCATTGATCCCAATCCTGACTCCGGCAGCCCCGTTTCCGAGGCAATCATGGACCGCATCATCCACAACGCCTATGAGGTCCTGGTTGAAGGCCGCGTCTCCATGCGGGAACGTAATGGCCTGAAGTCTTCCCACGCCAAAGGCGGTGAGCAGGATGCCTGACTGCCCCTTCAATCCCTCCGATTCCCCCTGTGACCTTGAATTGGATTTGATGATCCTGCGTGAAGCGGAACGGGAATCCTTGGAAATCTTCTATGCCATGCGGGAGGAATTACACTTTTACCTGAATCGCACTCAATTACTGGAGACTGTTTTGACTGCCAACGGCATCCCCATCCCCGACTGCGATGACTGATTCCTGGCTCTGCCCGCCGCCTCGGCTGGCAGGGCCTTTCCTCTAAAACTGCTCGTGGAATAGTGGGGCTCCTTTCCGGCAGGGTGGGGCTAATACTCCGTGCAGACGGGGCTCTCGGTCCGGTATATGCAACTTTACAGTTCCTGTCACTGTGACCGTATCACCTCGCTCCTAATCTTCATTTTAAAATTGCCCTACTTAAGTAGTAACAGTTTTGGTTTCAGGCACACCATCAACCCACACTGTAACAGTGGCCTGAGCTCGATAAGTAATCCCTTGCTTTTCCTTGACGGAGCTGCTGGCAGTAGCGATACTCATGTTTTGCTCTACTGTGTAAGTATCAACTGTATACCAGCGACCGTCCCGTTCCTCTTGAATCTTAAGTACAATCTTGCACTTTTCAGCTCCACGAACACCGATTACACTGGCCCTGGCAATAGCTTCTCCATCTTCGAATGTCAATTTACAGCTGGCGCTCTCAATATTCGTCATCCGAGCTATACCGCCAGCAGCTGCCAAGCAAGGGCCAGATACCATGAACATGAAGATGAAAGAAATCGCCAAACAAGAAACCCTTTTAGCAAACCTGCTCAACATAATAAATCACCTCCTTCCTGTTACGAATATAGTAACGAAGAAGGAGGCCATTGGGGGACACTATTTTCCAAAATTTTTAATTTTTAGTAAAATGGATTCCATTTGCTACCTTGAAGATCTCCTCTGGGGAGAAGTCGCCAGATACCAGCATAACAGAACCGGCATCTTCCCACATTAAAGCCGAATGTTCTCCCTTCACAATAAGAGTCGCCTCATATCCGTTAAAATTGACTGTTGACACCTCTGCGTCCTCAGTATCAACAATCAAGGTTGATTGCGTTCCGCTTGTTATCATATTTTGTTCAATAACAATTCTTCTGCCTTCTTTATCCTCAAAATAGATAAGCCTGTCACAAGTCTGTGTATCCTCTTCCCGAAATACCTCTGACATACCATCTGGGAGGTAATCAAATGTCAGCTCTCCTAATTCAGGCATTTCTGTATCTGGACTCAAAAAAGAAAAACGCGTTAGGTCCTCAAATATTTCGGTAACAACTTTAATAAAGCTCTCGCGATAAGCCTCTACACACATGAGGCATGAAAAACTTACAGTCAATATCAGTAGAGCAATTACTGCTATACGTCTTGACCCAGAAAATACTTTATTCAGCCAGGGAGCACGCCGCTGGGCTTGTATCAGTTTTTTCATCTTCTTCTCAAACTTATTTGAAAACTTGTGTTCTGGTAATTCATCCTCCGCAGGAAGGCTGCTAAGCCATAACTCCTCGGCCTTTGGAACGAATTCATATAGCATTTCTTCGGTAATCTTCAAAACTATCCCTCCTCCCACAACAATGATTCTTCCAATTTCCTTCTTGCCCGTTGGATGGTCTTTTTTACGTTTTCCTTTGTCATAGAGAGGATAGCGGCAATTTCGTCCATTGAATAGCCCCTTGCATACTTGAGCAAAAGTACTTCGCGGTATCTTCCAGGGAGGGATAGAATCGCTTTGACGATCAGCTCCTGATCTGCAATCTGGTCAATTTTTGATTGCTCTGGTACACCCAGATATTCCTCTTCAAACGGGACAACACTATGTTTTTTTCGCTTTCTATACAGATCAATTGCCTTATTCTCAGTTATAGTAACGATTAGGGAGCGTGTTTGGGGACTATCCGGTCTGTCAATTTTTTCAAGAATTTCAATTATTTTCAAAAAAGCCTCATGGACAACATCCTCAGAGTCCGTAGTATCTCCCAGGATGTTGCTGGCAGTATAGTACATAAGTTGCTTATATGTATTGTATATGATTTCAAACTTAGATTTCTCCTCAGGAGAATCTATCATTGCCAAATAGATTAACACACATATCACTCCAACACAATAGCATTGGACTCACCTCAAAATCCAGTCTATTCTGGATTATATCACAACTGAGTATGACGCGATACAGTATTATAATCTAATTTTTCTCAAATTTATTCAATATCTATTTTGTGAATACGCATAAATAGACTCGGATATCCTTTATTATGCCTCACAAGCGACCAACTAACAACAACCAGCTTGCGCAGACCTGAAGGAGATCATCGCGTCTCTACATATTGTCATTATATCAGAAACTGAAAAATAGCGGCCAACCTATAAAGGTCAGCCGGGTTGCTTTGAGTATGAAATTGGGATTTAGTCTCTGCCTCAGCCATGATATCCAGGACCTCCTGGAGCGGGACATTGAATTTCTCCGCCATCCTCTCAGGAGTCAGGTCATCTTTGAGGGCAATGATGTGGGCTTTGTGGTTTCGGTTACCGCTTCGCTATATGCCTCCTTAAAGGTCTCTGAACGATATCGAATGTGATAAGAATAACCAAAGCACATAGAGTAAGCAAATGAACTCAATACATGATACAACTACTAAAAGCGCCCACGTTTTCTAGTTACATTTAATCGACTGTAGCTGTACCAGTATAGATATTGCTTTTATTACCCATATTTTTTATTGCGACGTGATATGGTGAAGATGTCTCATTAAAGCTGACATATATTCCATTTGAGTAAACGTGATTCAACCAAGAGACGCGTCCTTGGCCAGTACTGGTGACAAAGTATCTGCCAAAGTATGCAGGGAGTTCTCTGGCAAAATCAATTTTAAAGGCAATATGATATTCGCCAGAGTGCTTGATTAGGTTGTCGTCGTACGACCAAGAACCCGCCTCCACATCGAGGTCAATATCATATGTTGTTTTTGTATTAGATGAGGAAATCTGAGGCATTTTGGAAGGATCATCATACATCACTGCCAAAAAGTTTCCTTCGGAATCGCGATATTCATAGACGCCCTCTGCAACTTCTACTGGATTAATATATTCTTCAATCACATTTCCAGGTATAATTTTTTCCTGATACTGAGATAAATTGTTTTGCAACTCCAGCAACAATGAAGTCAATCTTGATATAACAGAGTCTCCCTTGCTCCCGTCTGTAAATTTATTTTGCTCAGGAGCATCGCCTGTGGTTGCAGAAAAGTTTCCTTCGGAGTCATGATATTCATAGACCCCCTCTGTGATTTCTACTGGATCAATATATTCCTCAATTACATCCCCAGTAGCTTCAATTGCAAATACTGGCAAAGAACAAAGAAGAGAAAGGCAAAGAATCCCAAGAACCAGTTTAAATAACTTATTTTTCATTGAAATATTCTCCTTGTATTATGGCGTAGTAGTTATTAGAGCCCCTCTCCAAGGGCTATGCTACATCTTAAACTATTGCAAACCAAATCACCGCCTTCTTGTCACAAATACAGTAACGAAGGAGGAAGCAATTCGGGGACACTATTTTTTAGATTTTTTCAGTAAGCCGTGGCTATTTGTCAAATCATTTGTCCTCTCCGGCTGTCATTTTCATATGCTAGACTGCCATCAGTAGCCCTAATGTGAAAACATCGATCGGGGGATGCTCTCCAGACCGCATGGGACAGCTGTCCAGAAACCTGCCCTCCACATTTCTTCATATCCATCAAAAGGATTGGGATATCAAACAAAAACAGACAAAACAAACTCTATTTGCTGATTGTCTCTAATCTTTTTTTGTGGTATAATTGAGACGAAGTAAGAATTACGGATGTTGGGAGGCTAATCATGGCAAAGCTCAAGTACACGGTCAAAGACAGCATATTCACAACACTGTTCGGAGAGGTCGAGAATGCCTTGGACCTCTACAAAAGTCTCCATCCTGAGGATACCACAGTTTCCATTGATGATTGTGAGATCATAACTCTTGAGACCGTCATAGCCCCTGGCATCTACAATGACTTGGGGCTCCAAGTTCGCGATACTCTCATCCTCCTGGCTGAGGCACAGTCAACCTTCTCCCGCAATGTAGCTCTCCGAGTTTTCCTTTACTTGGCAAACACCTACAAAGAGTACGTCATGGGTCGAAAGCTCTCCCTCTATTCTACAAAGGAAGTGCGTATCCCCCGCCCTGAGCTTTTTGTCATCTACACGGGAGAACAGGAGAATGTCCCCGAAACACTCCGTCTCTCCGATCTATTTATCAAGGATCATCCCGAGGCTCACGGTTGCATCGAAGTATCAGTAAAAGTTGTTCGTGAAGGTACTGGAATCCTTGGGGAATACATATCCTTTTGCAAGATATCTGATGAGCAGCGCAAACTACATGGGCGAACCGACGTGGCTGCCCAGGAAACAGTCCGAATTTGTCTGGAGAACGGGATTCTGGTCCCGCTCCTGACTGACCGCAGAAAGGAGATTGTTGATATGATGAAGTTCCTATTCACCCAGGAAGAAGTAACGGAAATGGAGAAGGTTGGAGCTAGACGGGAAGGACAGGAAGATAGGGACTCCTTTTACACAAAGCTGGCCCAACTTCTCTCCCCTCTTGGTCGAGCCGACGAACTGATTGCCGCCCTCTCCGACAAAGCTAAACTCGCAGCCCTGGCTCAAGAGTTTGGCTTGGATGGGTAGGTATGTGAAGCTCCAACTACAACTATAAATTTGCCAAGTTTGCAGTGGGTCACAAATCTAACTGGCAGAGTAACTCCAAAAGTCCTCAAATTTAAAATCTTATATCTGATTGGAAACTTTGAGCGGCCCTAGTCAGGGCCGCTCCTCATATTTATATCGCCTGTATCCATTGGCAGAGATAGCCCAAGGCCTGGGCTGGATCCAGTCACGCTTAGGATTTGTTGTTTTCAACAATGATTGGGACAGGCAAGAGTCCGACTACTCAGACCCCTACCTATAGTCTCTTAGGTGTATGTACTTAACTGTGCAGCAAAGTCAGCAAAGCTGATAGGGCAAGTTTTACACAAAGTCTCTATCGCTGAAGCATCAGCAATGGATACAAAAATAGCCTGAGAGCTATGAACGCCACACATCTCTAATATTCGAGATAAATAGTTCTTGGGATAGTCGCTGTTTGAATCGTGTTCATTTCCCCACAGCAATTCTGGACTCCTGAATAGTTTTTGGTCAGGAGCCATTCCAAAGACATCAACAAAAGCATTTCGATCCCCCAGAATCCAGCATTCGATCATTTTCATTGGTACAATAGCTACCGGCCTGGCGGCCCCGCCTCGCTGCAAACCAGTCAAAACCTGCCCCTTCACAAGATCATATCGCTTTTGACAGGAAACTGAATCCTTTTGTGTGGAACCACTGCTTTTGTCGGCATCGACATACATCGCGGCTATATCATAGCCCATCTCTGTGGCAAGCTGAGCAACGAAAAATGCTTTTTCACCGTGCCCCTCCAACCCACGTATGCTACGTTGATTCCGTCTTGTTTTTCGGGTCGAAGATGCATCTCTCAGCCTGTGTTTCCCATAGGTGTCGATCTGGATGGTCGGATTGATTTTCCGAATATAGATTTGAACAGGCCCATCCTGCCATATATTTTGAGCCGTTCTTCTGTCAAACTGTTCCCTCCCGCAATCAGTTGGGCCTTCGCCAGTCAGAAACATTCTCATGGTATTAGCCCTCCAATGCTTCCTGGAGTTCATAATTTGTCATATTTTGCACGATTTCTCCAGGATACATATAACAGAGTTTGTCACGGATGGAGGGTGAATCAAAAATATTCTTTGCAACAGCGTTCCCCGCCTTGCTGCGATAAAGAAGGAGGATTGATTCCGGGGACGGAGTTTCAGATTGATCAACATCCAGATCCACCTTACACTTATCTACCCAATAATCGAGCAAAAGGGTATTGTGGGTAGTTGCTATAATTTGAACATTGCGTTCCATTTGGATTTGACGCAGTATCTGAACCAGCAAAGCAAGGTGTTCATTATTGATACCATCCTCTATTTCGTCTAAGAGGATAGCTCCCCCGGAATTCTCCAGAAAACGGAGCGAGCAGAAAGCTATGATCCTCAAGAGCCCATCACTGATATTGGCCGAAGAAACATTGACAGTCTTCCCATCGTAGGTCTCTCTCGTATCCAAGAGGACCAAATCCTTCTCCTTCACTTTAGGAGCAACAGAGGAGAAGGCTGGATTGAACTTCTGAATATCCTTGTTTAAAAGCTGCTGTGATGAGGCCGGGAGCCGTTTGATAAACGCCCCAATCCGCTCGCCGCTCAACCCCAAAACGGAGGATTCTCCTCTGCTTCCACTTCGCATGTTCTTAGGGGAAAGCATGTCTAGGGCCTCCATATTGCTAAAGAATGTCTTTATTGCTGACAGTTCCGGGTAGGTTGTGCTTTGTTTGACTGTATCAGTGATTTGAATGATGGAGTTACCATATGTTCCGGCCATGATCGGCTCTCTGTCATTGGTTTCCGCATTATAGCGATAGGAATCTTTCTTGCCATTGGTATAAAAAAGGACAGTACGGCCATCAAGGGAAACCTCCTCAGCCTTCAACTTAAAAGACCCCTTCTCGCGATATACGGTAATATCCCATTGAATTTCCTTGCCGTCAAGGAACAGAATTGTGGAAAAGCTGAATTTCTGCGTTCTGACTCCGTTCAATTTCGAGAGCAAGTCGTCAGTACTCAGATTGCGCTCATCCAGAAACTTGTCGAAGGTAGAGGTGCAGCAACTCTTGAGGAATGCGATTGCCTGTAAAACTGAGGTTTTGCCAACGGAATTATCACCAATAAGGACCGTAAACGGCGTGAAGGTCATTGTTAGGCCACCAAGAGCCTTAAAATTCTCAATTTTGATGGAACGAATCATAAAATAACACCCTCTTCCCTACTTGCTATTATATCCAACTTTCTTCCGTTGCACAAGGGGACGAAGTGAAAATATAGGATAGAAATTCAAGATTCAATATAGCTGCAACTGCCAATCAAGTTTTGCAACCCCTTGTCTTACAAGGGATTAGTTGGTACTTGATGGGAGCAGCGCAGGTTAACCTCACCGGCCCAACACCAATTTCAACGCAGTTCTAACGCAAATCTGCATTAGCCTATTTCAATTTTTATCATTTCTCCTGCGTTAGACTGCCATCAGCAGCCCTAATGTGAAAACATCGATCGGTGAGGCTCTCCAGACCGCATGGGCTAGTAGCTCCCAAAACCTCCCGCCACATTTCTTCGTATCCACCAAAAGCATTGCTTTCAAATAAAAGGTTTTCCGCTGCAGCTAATTACTGCATTTAGATGTGGCTCACATGGTCTACTTCCCCTGTTTTTCCAGCGACTTTTTCTTCCGCTCCAAAAAAAACAAAATCACTCCCATAAACTCCGGGAATTCTGACTTTTTCATCATTTGACTGATTACCCTCTCTAATTGGGCCGATGTAAGTCGGCCCTTTCGGTTTAAATCAATATATATTTGCTGGGCTGCTTGAACCGCATCCCTTCTCCCCTTTATCAATTCCGTAGTTGTATCAAGTCTGCTTCCATCAGAGAGCAGTTTTCCATTTAATTTCAACACTTCATTGAGGTCATAGTTGATTGCATCTGTATTAACTCCAGGATTTGTCTTGCAACTTACCAATCCTGTTCGATCATAAGTTATCAACTGCATCATCTGTAGATTTAGAGGATCAATTGTAAGGGAGACTTCATTCCCCTTGCTGGCATCACAACACAAGACCCGTTTGCCCGACTCGCTATCGTCTAAATCAGACCCACCTTTGCATACACCCAGAAAATTCTGATAATCTAAAGCCCGCTCCTTATCATAACTCAGAGGAGTCCAGTGTTCGATTGTCATATGTAGCGCATCATTTCTGATACGCTTCATACAATAGGCACACAGAAAATGCTGTTCGACAAGAAGGCTTTCTCTAACGTCCTCCTTTGGCAGTAAATCAAATTGGCTCCGAATAGCCTTGGTGTCGCCACCTGCAATTGCTTTCCAATCATGGGAACTTCTAATCCCTGCCACCGCCCTCAGATATTGACGGGGCGGTCTCTTTTTCTCTATATACAGCATCGCTCTACCTCTAATCAGTATCTCCCAGTTCCAGCTCCAGCATAGCTGATTTTACCTCACTATTTCCCGCACCATACAGATCTTTCATTTCCTGGAGTACCGCTTTGGCTCCCTCGTAATCCTCGGAATTGAGCGCTTTATCAAATTCCTGGGACAGGACCCTCAACTCCTTCGGAACACCAAGAGCCCCCTGCTTCAATTCCAGAACATCCATAATAGAGTAGGCATAGGCATTTCCAACATATGAAACATTCTGCTCTGAGTCCAACATAATTAACTGCCCATTTTTGCAGGACGAGATAATGATTGGGGAGTGGGTTGCAATAATGAACTGGATATTGGGGAATGTCTCCTCCAATGCCCCAAGCACATTCCATTGCCACTTAGGATGCAAATGCATATCTAACTCATCGATGAGCACCACTCCGGTGGCCAGAGAGAAGTCCAATTGTCCAGGGTTCAACAACGCCAGTCGGTAGGCAAGATCTATACTCATCCAAAGAAGAGACTGATAACCAGCGCTCAGATATTGAATGGGAATTTCCTCTCGATCATACTCAGAATAAACAATATCTTCAAAAACTCTTGAGTATGAGATTGTGGGTTCCGTCTCTAAATCGCTCATTTTTTTCATAATGCTGGAAACAGTGGCCTTAAACGCCTCATATTCCGGAATCGCATGCTCTTGATGAAACGCCGCCATTTCCATCTTCAGGCACCAGTCTTTGATCCCTTTCGTATCAAAGCCGCTGTCAAGGCAACCGAAATAACCACATCTGCGATCCTTAAGTTGTTTTTGTCCAGTACTAGCGCGATTTCGTTTGACATTAATCACCCGTGATGTTCCCACATATCTAATCAGGGGCAATAGATGGTTTGTATCATTAGATATCTGAGCTGCATACTTTGCTATCTTTCCATTTGATATCTTTGTCCTGGGATTGAGTGGGCCTTCATCTCGGGCTCGAACCCATTGCATTATTTCACCATCAACATAGGCTTGGCAGTCAACTGCTGTCGGGTTCATGTATTCGATCGTAGTCGAGGCTCCAGCTAGACGGTGTGTTTCAAAGCGAACATCGGTCTGCCAGATCCCTGGTGCATGAACTCCCTTGATACCAGTAAAAAATCCGCCTAGCGCAACAGAGAGCGCATCCAGAACAGACGTCTTCCCCACCCCGTTATCTCCAATTAGTAGGTTAATTCCTGGGGCGAATCGAATCTGCATATCCTTGATGCCTTTATAATTCAGGATTTTTATTTGATTAAGAATCATGGATTAATCCCTCCAAGAATCCAATGGCATAGACGCACAAACTTCTATTATTTCAATTATAGCACACGACCCAAGAAATATCCACCCCAGAGAATTTTTTAGAATCCAAAATGGGCACTGAAATAAAAACTTTTTGGCCCAATATATCTGTATATAAAATTCCTCATTCCATTTTTGGTGGGTACGGCGAGAAATGGCGGCGGTTTTTTGTGGGTGCCCAAGTTCGCCTGTTCTGAGTAGTCACACCGATCGATAATATTTGGGCAGGATATTGGAAAAAAATGATCATGTGGGCTGTCTACACTTCCAACAGAAAACACATATCGCGCCCTATTCCATGATTGTTTCCATATCCTCTCTATGATATAATTATTATGATACTCCCAAGAGCTAAAGTTCGGGATTCTAACCTATCACCTTTCTCCCAAACTTTCACAAGTATCAGAGTGAAATTCCCCTGTGGTCTACTTAGGCGTATAGGTATTCGAACCAGCACTCCGCTGCCCATCAGCGCAGTGCTGATGTATCGGACAGTCTCGGCGGATCAAGCCGGCAGAGGTTTGTAGGTTCATTTATCATAAGGAAGGATTTTTATGTATCTAATTCTAAGTTTCCCAGTCTTTTATTACGCAATAAAAGAACATGTAAGTATATCGCAATACAATGCTATCAATATGCTGTTTTTGGGGAAATATCGAAGTTCCACAGACAAAAACGAGGATTATATTAGCGATCTTTATGCTTCCAACTATTGTAGCGGTAAAAGAAAGATTAGCCGAGATTACATAGAAAAAATCATATCTTTATCCCGTAGAGAAGTAAGACTTAGAATTAATTCGCTTGGATTTCAGGATATTTCAAAGGTTGCAGGCACATTAAGGAATCTGGTAGAGTGTACTACACTCAATAATAAGACTCGAAGAATATTAGCCACCTTAAAAGATGATCTCGATTTTATTACAGAAATGTTTCTCATGTCCATTAAGTGTCCCCCACAGCATGCCCACTCCCTTACGGTTGATGAAAAAAAGAAGATAAAATCGTGTTTTTGTACTGAGATACATTCTGAGAAAGATGATTTATCTTGTAAATATACTAATCAGATTAGTACTTTTGCAATTCAAACTTCCACTGTAGAAAAAAGAATTTTAGAATGTAAACTAATAACAAGAGGAAGCAAAATATCAGCTATTTACGAAATTACAAACGTTATGCTATCGGCTGGAATTACAGCCATTAGTGAGTTAATTTCTTCAACTATTATGGTAACTCCCCCTCTCTTACTCGTCTATGACAGCTTTGACATATTTGAAGAAGATTTATTAAGCAACAAAAATGTAAACATTTTCCACGAAACTTTTGTTAAAGTTCAAACTGGTTTAAATGAACAAGATTATAAAAGAGTTAGTGAATATATTATACTTAGTTTCAATTCTGAATCACTCAAAGGTTTGTTTGATACCCATGTAGTGAACCACAATTTATATTTTCCTTCCTTTAGCGCAGAACTCGAATATGAGGCATCAATGTACAATGAATTGGGAAGTATCTTTTCTTCCTGGGCAGCGACTGCTCTATCTGACTTCATAAATCATTTAATAGAAGTAAAAAAAATGTCATTTTCCGAACTAACTGAAACTCTAAGCCCTCATGAGATTATTTTTGCAGGAGTAGTAGATTTTAAAACTGTACATGATGACTTATGCCGCGCATATTTATTACTCAATTCTAATGCGCTTTCCATACTAACAGACATGGCAACCGAGTCGAATATACAATTCACCTCCCCAATTGATACTCCCCATACCTGAAGGCAGAGGATACTTGGCTCATCCACAGTAGCCTACACCAGCGGAGCCTTCCGCAATGGTAACAAACGTACAGATCTGGGGATACCGTCCCCACCAAAGTGTGGCTCATAGGTTACCTATAGACTTTATTAGACAACATTTGAAACTAACAATCACAGTCTCTCAGACTCTTGTCCAAGATGTTAGGTACTGTCAAGATTTATGCACAAAATTTCATGCGATATTGGGAGTTATCCCACACCTTTGGGCTCGTAGGCCCATACAAGCGAACAACCGCCGTAGGTGGCACTTAGTGAATCGTAAAAGGCCGGGGATTGGGCACTTCTGGGAATCAGAGGTGCCCGCTCTTATTCTTGTTCAGCGGACTGTTAGGCACGATTACTGATCGTACGACCTAGTATGACAGGCATTCACCGATGCTCCTACCGATATAGCTTAGGTGGTATTCAAACAAAATACAAGTCTTTTGTTGGGGCGGCAATTATATTGTGGAAACTTTAGAGGTGGCTACCCGCTCTACATAGAACTGACGGATGCCCTCCCTTTTGATGCTGGCCCCGGCATTTTTATTCTAGGAAATGATCTTTTCGCAGTGCAGACATACCCACTTCTCTTAGCCAAGCTACAGCTCGCCAAAATAGCCGCCGCTATGGCTACAGGTCTTGCTAGAGAGATACCACTTACCAACGAAGATGAGATACTTCCATTGCATTGCTAATTTATACTTGATAGTACAAACCTTTCTACGATACTGCTCCCAATTTACTTTTCATTTACATAATAATAACTATATAATTTCTTTTCGAAATTACAAAGAGATTATATAGATAATTAAGAGAAAAGAGACCTTGACCTGACAACATTTTCGTTTTATGCTTATATCAACAAAAGTACACAGAAGCCTCCGGAAATAGAGATTTCCCCACTTGGCTTGCGATAGACGTTTGTTTGTAGTAAAATAATATTATATCTTAAGGGCCTTCTAATTCGATTTTATATCCTAGTAATTCAGCAGCCCCAACTGATGCAGGAACAGTCCATAAATTTTTAGTGTACCAAACAGGCTACCATCCATGACTATTTGTTGAAAAAATACTATATCTTGTAGAATTAGTAACTTAATTTTATACTGGAACACTCCATGGACAATCAGTGGACTCAGTAGACTACCATCGATGACAACATTGTGAACCCCGACACCCCTAACTACAAAGCGAAGCATGTCATCTTTGAAGAGGGTCCTGACACTAGCGCTCGCTCTACAGAACGCAGACAAGTAGCGCGACACCTTGCACTCCAACAAAAGATACGTGCATGGACGACAACGGCGTCAACGTAACTGAGCAGGAGACCGTGGCCTCCCGCACTGCCTACCAGATGCAGTATACCATTAATAGCACCATCGCTTCTGGCTTTCCTGCACAGCAACAATGGTTGGATATCACGGAGAACATCGTCAGCATGAACTCCACTTGCACAAAAAACGAGAAATACCCCTCCGACTCTACGCTGAAGTATGACCCTGACAGTCCATGTACCAACAAAGATGGCTATGTGAAGCTGCCTAATGTATACTTGGTGAAGGAAAGTACGACCCTGATGATCCAGACGCCAACGAGGATGGCTATGTGGAACTGCCCAACGTAGACCTGGTGAAGGAGATAACCGACTTTATGGGCGCTGGCCAAGCAAGCCTTTTCCCCGCCGGATAACTGCCTAAGGACAGACCAAAGAATGTTCGGGCGGTTACCGATCCAGCGAGAAACTTATCTTTGATGGTCTAGCCAAACACAACGCCAGGGTATCCAACAAACTGCTTACCAACATGTCCGCCCGCATGACAGAGCACATCTAGGGCAGTCTGGAGGTTACTACAAATGTTTGCATAAAAGACGCAGAAAGCTCATAGCTGCGATATTGTGGAGATCATCCGAGACCTGTATGAGCAAGACGAGATTGTGATCCCGAAAGGAAAAAGGACAAAAAAATTTTTTAAAAAATTCTATCACAAGCGGCCACACCGTATTGGTGAGGGTGACAACACCAACCAGCCCATCGCTGACACGGCCTGAGGTATCCTGAACGGCCACAGCATCTTGCCCCGACAGCTAACCGACACAGCCATCTCCTCACCATCATTGTGGCAGCACCAACTCCCGCCTGATGGCGGAGCTTGTATCCTGCCACATGGGGTCCCACAAACTAAATAAGCGTGTATGAGAAAAACGCCGACTTGGTGTCTATCAGAACTCACAACTGACCGAAAACAAATCACCGATACTATTCAAAAAAGTAGATAAAACAGCGAGAATGTTATTATTATAACCACTGTAAACCCCGAGCTTTAGGTGTGGGATGGCGGTGGGCCACCTACTAATCTATTGACCAAAATGCGGGGCAAAGATACTGGATGTGTATAGTAGGAAGATCAATTAGCAATTCGACATTTTCAAACCAACAAGATGTACTCCAATTAGAGGCAGCAGCCATACATAGCCACACTAAACAGAGAAGGGGGTGTAATGAACGAAGTGGCTTACCCATCAAAGAAAGGAGGTTTTAGATCTATGCTGCTCCAAGCTCCTGCCATGAAAAGAAGCGAGCTGTCTGGTTGCAACAGACAACTCGCTGTGGTGGGGACTTAACCCCGATACTGGATGGGGCATCCAGGGGATCATGCAGCAACACACTTAGGCTGCCGCCTCCTTCATTATAACGGTTTTTTAGGAAAAAGCAACTGGCATTTTCACTTTTCGTACAATAATCGCATTGTCTTCATGGTAACTATATATGATAAAATAGTCAGATTATGCCATAAAAAAAATGATATGCCAACAAAAACACTATCAAAACCAATATGAAGGAGAAAATGATTATGCGGGACTATGCAGAAAATCCCAGAAGTTCTGCTGGACAAAATTCTGGGGACTATGCAACATCTGAGACCTATGAAAAGTTCTTTCAGGAAAACATGGGTCTCATACACAAGGTTTTGAATCCATACCGCGGGCTGGACGAATATGACGACTTGTTTCAAGAGGCATGTCTTGGCGTATTCAAAGCCCTCCTGACGTATGACTCCAGCAGAGGCACTAAGCTAACCAGCTATGCCTTCACCTGTGCCCAGAACCAGGTTCGCATGCATCTGCGAACAATCAATGCAAAGTGCCGGGCTGGGGACACGGTCTCTCTTGAAACATGGGATGGAAATGCTGAAAATCAAACCAGGCTGCTTGAGTACATTCTTAGTTCCAAGTATCAGTTACCACCTGAAGAAAGCATGGACAACAAAACCTATATGCGCTTAGCATTTCAAGCGGCTATGGAAATTGTAAAAAACGAACTGGGTATAACAGCTCAGATTGCTATCTACCGATTTATGGACGGGACTCCACAAAGCAAAACCGCAAAAATGTTAGGCATGTCCCAATCAGCTGTTTCAAAAGAGCTCAATCGTGCTCTGGTTTACCTTCGAACCAGGATGATTGACCTTGGCTATGGTGAGCTGGCATAATAGTGAGGGTGCCTGGAAATATTCCAGGCACCCTCTCATTTTAGGGCCACCGCTTGAAAAATTCTATTATAGGAAGGGTGCTATTCTTTTGGTGAATACAGAGGAACCTGGCAGGCTCAGTTCGCTATATTGCTCGCCCGTGTTTTCAGCGCCATCTTCCCGATCGATGGTATTTGGACAGGCTTGTTGGAACGAAAAAAGCACGACGCAGTGTTGTGTTCTACAACCAGACAATTTTGATCAGCATCGCTATCTCTCTGCAAACCTACAAGCAAAGGAAAGCGACCGGCTTTGCCGGCCGCTTTTGTATTTACTATATGCGCCGTAACCCCCTGCCTTTAGCCATGAGATCATGACACCACAAAGTCCTCCATGTATTTCATATACTGGAGCAATCCTACAACTGCATGCTGGGAGTTGTCGATTTCAATGAAAAGCCCTTCCTTCTCGCGCCAGAAGAAGGTGCCTTCTACCTCGCTTGGTTTTGCCATATACATAGCAAACTCTGGCAGCATACAGTTAATCGCATCAGTCTCGACGCAGTTGATAATCAAGTCCTTGAGCCGATCAATATCCATGTCATAGTCGACTTCAATTCCACGCTCCACCATCCTCTGGTATGTTTCATAACAGGCCATGGTCATCTCCAGCCGGTAGGGGGCGAACACCTTCTGCATCATGGTCATTTGGTCTTCCATGATATTCCGCATAGCAAACTCATAGTACCGGGGATCATCTTCGTACTTGGTCAGCTCATTCATGAAATATGACGCCCAATGGTCGTGGTAATCAAGCCAGCCATTGTTGAGATAGTTCTCCGCTGCCAGTTTAAGGGCCTTCAGATAGCCCTGGTCCTTTGTCAGGCCGTAAAGCCGGCAGATTCCAAACGCAGCCTCTCCATCATAGTAAGGGGTCACGAACTTATCTCCCTTAGTCATATCCCGATTAAGCAGCTGTTGGAACGAGCCATCCTTTTCCTGAAGAGAGATATCAGTAAACAAATAGTCACATCTGCTCCTCATACAAATCTGATAGCTTCTGCAATGTATTTTCGCAAATCAGAATTTCACCTGCACCACTAATTTCCTTCTTTTTAAATTGAAAAGAAAGGTTACCTGCAACCATAAGTCTATCAGAATTCAAAATCCCTTCAACCTCTGGAATATCCACTTCTCTTATAATAATTGGACAATCAAGAAAAATTGACATAGCTGTTGCCACTGTCCCCGCAAAAATACTACCTATCTCGCCAAACATAGATACTTCATATTTAAAAGCCTGAATATACGATAAAAACTGTATAGGATTTTCTTTTAAATAGCTCGCATAGAATTCCATTAATACAAACTGCTTGATTCTAAGCACAATAATTCCGTGAATATCTCTGTGATCTGGATTTGAATAGCAATCAACTGCCCCCACAAAAAATTCAAAGAAAACTTTCACATCTTCATTTCTAAACATATGTTCAATTAAGTAATTAATATCATCGCAAAACTCTATCATCGGCAATTCAGGCCATATAGGAAATCCAAACAAATCCGAAAGAGCTGTAATCCCAGCAGACACTGTTGTACTTATTAACTCGTAAAAGAGATTCATTTTTTTACTTCTGTCTCGAATGTAATATGTACAAAAAACAGGGCCCATTTCTTCAGGCAGTATAGAACTTGATGACTGACTCTCTTCCTGAATAGCACGAGCGCTTGAAATCCGGTCTAATAGCTCAGTTGGCAAATTGGACTCAGTTGCCGAACCTGATTCCGCTATTGATATGTCCTCAAAAAAACTCTCTTTTCTGTTAGGGTCGCTTGATATCTTATTGATATTCGCTTCGTTATAACAGAAAGCGATTTTCTTTTTTTCTGACAATCCCAATGGAAAAACCTTTTTTGCTGGGCATTTTATTGCCGTCAAGAAGGCGCTTGAAATTAGAGTAATTTCATCCGGAGATTCTTCTATATACTTACGTGCATCAACACTTAAGTCAACAATAGACAGTAGATTGCGCACAATTTTTGCAATCCTAACAGTATCCTGAAATCCTAATGCTTCTATTCGCGTCCTTGCGTCTTCTTGTGAAATTTGTGTGGATTGAGCAAACAATTCCTTTTTCAATCGTCTTTTACCGCTTGTATACCCTGTTGCTTCAGCATCCCAAATTACTACACCATCATCACAGTCCTTGCGTAACTTTCCCAGCAACAGGACACTAACAGCGTCATATTGGGCCAAGTTTGTATTCCCCTTCACCGCACACTGGTAGAAAACAGGAAAATTAAGGGGCAATAAATCCATCTGAGACCCTCCTTTTGCTCTCCTTTCATAGTAGAATCATGGAGGCTTCCTTGAAGTGACTAGATTATATCATAGTTATGCCTCTCCTTCAAGAGGCTAGAGTTATACAGTTTCGCCAGGGGATGACTTTGGGGAAGTAGCCTATCTATTGACAACACTGTCTAAGGGGTCCTGCTTATCACAATCACCGTCCCCTCTGCCTTTAGGCATGAAGTGTGTCAAACTAATTTTATCTTCTTTTACATTTTCAGTATTTTTTCAATATTTTTTCTTTCAGTCTTGGAATCAAAAAATGAGCAATCCCTTTTCAAATGAGAAAACTTATAAAAATCCTCAAAAAAATGTAACAGCCAGTTGGATACAACAACCCAAGCACGCCGTCCCACCAGATTTATGGGATGCCCAGTGGTCACGCCCTCCATTACCAACAATATTGAAGATTACTATAGTTTGAAGCAAAACTATAAGCACTTATTCATTGACTAAAACGTTTTTTTGTTCTATTCTTATGATATCCAAGGCGATGAGGCCAGAAATCATCATTCGGTTTTTCGCGTCTTATCAAGTCCGTCCCCTGCCATTAGGCATCAGGATACAGCATTACCTCCAACTTTTGGTTCGATACCCCAGCTTCATAATGTCTGTATGTGACAACTTCCATCTACCTTTTACGCTGGCATACACTCACTACTTAGAGGAAGAAGCCTGTCCCAAAGGATTGTGGACAGAATTCATACGCCCCTGTAGCACCAGCATGGAGCACATCCTGTTTCTTAAAGATATCGTCGCGAACATCCCCAAAATTGCTGTACACCATTTTCAGCCCCAACAAAATATCCTTTAGTCGCAAGTGCTATTGAAAGATAATTCCGATTTGAAGCGGCAGCCATACATAGTCACACTAAATAAAGAAAGAAGGAGGTGTAATGAATTAAGTGGCTATATATCAACTTTGAATCTATGCTGCTCCAAGCTCCTGCCGTAAAAGAAAGCGAGTTACCTGGTTGCAACAGACAACTCGCTGTGGTGGGGACTTACCCCGATGCGGGATTGGGCATCCAGGGGATCCTGCAGCAACACACTAAGGCTACCGTTTCCTTCATTATAGCGGGTCTTCGTATGAAAATCAACTGGTATTTTCACTTTTCATACAACAATTGCATTTTTACCATAGTAACTACATATGACAAATCAGCTTGGTTATGCCATAGAAAAGTGATATGCCCATTAAAAACACCGTCAAAACCGATATGAAGGAGAATTTACTTATGCGGGACTACACAGAAAATCCCAGAATTTCTGGGGATTATGCAACTCCAGATGCCTATGAAAGGTTCTTGCAGGAAAACATCGGGCTCATACACAAAGTTCTAAACCCATACCGCGGGTTGGACGACTACGACGATCTATTTCAAGAGGCATGTCTTGGCATATTCAAAGCCCTCCTGACGTATGACTCCAGCAGAGGCACTAAGTTGACCAGTTATGCTTTCACCTGTGCCCAGAACCAAGTTCGCATGTATCTGCGGACGAACAACGCAAAGTGCCGGGCCGGGGAAACGGTCTCCCTTGAAACATGGGATGGAAATATCGAAAATCAAAACAGGCTGCTTGAGTCCATTCTTAGTTCCAGGTATCAATTACCATCTGAGGAAGGCATGGACAACAAAGTCTATATGCGCTTGGCATTCCAAGCAGCTATGGGAGTCGTGAAAAACGAGTTGAACAAAACAGAACAAATTACCATTTACCGATTTATAGATGGGGTTCCTCAAAATAAAACCGCTGAGATGTTAGGCATCTCCCAATCAGCAGTTTCAAAAGCATTCACCCACGCCTTGGTCCATATTCGGACCAGGATGACAGACCTTGGTTTTGTTGAGCTGGCATAACAGCGAGGGCATCTGAACATATTTCAGGTGCCCTCTTGTTAAACTTACCTGACTGCTCCACTCCTTATGGCGTGGGCTTTCCAGCGGCTATTTTTGTAACAAAGTGGCTCTATCCAGAGATAGCAAAGCAACACAACACAAACTGGAAAGTTGTAAAACGGAATATTCGATCGGTCAGCATGATCATCTGGTAGGAGAACTGTTCTTTGTTGGAAGAGCTTGCAATCAAAAGAACCTTCCTGCCACATTTCTTCATATCCACCTAAAGCAAATTTTTGAATACCAAAACTTCCCTTTTGACTAATTGCAATATCGGCGAGGGCACCCACAGTCTACTTTTCTTGTCTTTCCAACAACTTTTTTTCGGTTCCAGGAAAAACAAAACCACTCCCAATAGGCTCTGGGAATTCGGTTTTCCCCAATTATAGCACACAATACAAGGAATATCTAGCCCAGAGATTTTTACCCCCTCAAATGGGTACCGAAATACAGATGACTTTTGCCCGATAGGCCTGCATCTGAAATAACTCCTTCTGTTTTGGTAGATACAGAGAAACGTGGCGGAGGGGCGATTTCCCGATGACCCAGCTCAAATGTTCTGAATAGCCTCGCCGATCGATGGTATTTGGGCATGATGTAGGTGGAGAGCAAAAATAAGAGTGCGACACAGTGTCGCACTCTGCAGCAGGTTGGATAAGTTTAGGCCCAGTGGCTCTTAGATCCATCTGTGAAAATAATGGACTGTACACCGCGAAGGTGTTGACAACCAGAATTACAGCCCCAAACTTTGATAGTTAGGAGTCCAGGGTTCTGACTGCTCCTACCCCTTACGGAGCGGGGTTTCTGCGGCTATTTTTATTCCCGCTGTTCCATGCCCATCTATGTTTCACCAGCTTCTTGCTTAAACTGATATTCCATGGTTCCAGGAATCTTTGCCCGGTAAGTATCAAACTGGTCATCTTCTGCTATTTGATATAGATCATCAAAGGAAATTTCAACTTCCCCGTCATAGATTGGCGTATTGCCGTATTCCAAACGGTATGTGTCAATTAGACCGTGTGTGTCATAGGTTACAGTAATGCGAATTTGGCTGAAATCCTCTGCCCAGAAGGATAGTCCGCAGGAATCACTCATAATAATTGCTGCACACTCCGCCTGCTTCGGCATTTCACGAATATCGATTTCGTCATGCGGGAAAATTCCAAAACACTTGCCATCCTTTGTATAAAGATTAGCACTACAATCTTCATCGCATACAAGTATCTGGGTCTTGTCGCTGCGGTCACGGGTTACAGGATACTTATAGTCATCCGCGGCGCTGTACCACTCCACCGTTCCCCAGCCGGGCTTTGTAGCTTGCCTATACGCTTCGGTCTTCCCATAAATCTTGAAAACGGGGATGCTTACAACCGCAGTCACAAAATAGCGTACTTCCCACTTCTTCATTTCGGAACTCTCCTGTGTTAATTCTGCTCACATCTGACGGCAATGATTTAACGATATTATACCGCAAAGAGGATTGGATTTCAAGTAGGGGCAGTAGACTGGAATATGCCATCGATTCACATAGGCCCCAAAAACACATATCTGCACGGAACCTGAAAATCCATACTTCCCCTTGTATGATGAACCAAAGTTGGGTATAATAGGGCAATATTGAAGAAAACACACTGACTGTTTGAGACTCAAAAGTCAAGGACTGCAAATATTTATACTACAGTGGAAGGTGGCTTAGCATGATTGAAACAACTCTGCGGTCCCTCTCTCTATCCGGGTATCGCTCCTACAATAACGATTTAGACCAGAACAAAATTGAGCTGAAAGATGTAAATATTATTATTGGCGCTAATGGAGCAGGTAAAAGCAACTTGATCTCCTTCTTGGAAATGGTGTCTTACATGATGACCAGAGGATTGAGAAATTATGTTGCGAAACAAGGAGGCGCAAAGTCCCTCCTGCATTATGGACTCACCCACGAAAGTCAAATCCGGGGGGGGGACTGCGTATCCACGATGCTGAAAGCAAAAAAGAAAACGTATATTTGTTCTGCCTTGAGCAAACAGCTACTGACCAGCTTTTTCTGGATCAGGAACACATGTCTTACCAGGCCAGTGGACATTTCAAGCCATACGAGCGAGACTTTGGCAGTGGTCATCAGGAAGCTGCGCTTGCTGATTCTTGGGAGCCAACCGAACGTACCCTTCGGAACTATTTAGCGCGAGTGAACTACTCGGGTACAAGTACCCGAGCTTCCGGGCCGCGGCAGAAGATTGCTCCTTGCTGCAGCCTTTCTTTTATTCCTGCTTATCCAGACTTACAGGATGATGCCGACCATCCACGCTGTAGCGCAACAGGCTA
>ERZ808028.91-NODE-91-length-98014-cov-9.625923_pt1 | contig 98014 bp, 84 predicted proteins | sample MGYA00380184_ERZ808028 | MGnify/ENA primary metagenome ERZ808028 (study PRJEB31490, sample SAMN06133397) | mouse gut metagenome | isolation source: J8_1 | host: mice | place: China: Chengdu | collected 2015-05 ... | reverse complement strand
ATGCACACTCTAATTTATATGGTTATGAAAACTCAGAAATTTCGGGAATCCTAATCGGCTAGGCCGTGAAGTGTAACGGACTCGCATATTCTGATCTCCTCCAAACTTTTCCCTGTGGTTTTTCATGGATTTTTCTGGTATCATTATATTGGTCATTATACCAGATGACAAAAGTTATGTGAATGATGTGTTACAGTTTGCGGCCGGTTGGGGCGTGAAGTGCAACAAGTTCAGGTAAGACAGTATCAGGAAAGGACGTATTGTTTATGAAATTGCTTATGAAAATGAAAAAAAGTGGCTCTGTGTGTCTGCTGGTCAGCCTGCTGTCCGCGACGATGGCAGTGTCCGGCGGCTGTGGCAGGACGGAAGAGAAAGAAAACGTGCAGGGAGCAGGGACGGAAGAGACGGCAGCGGCTGAAAATGGACAGACCGGGCAGGCGGAAAGTGAGGATGCAGACGGCGGCAGTGAACAGTCGGCAGGGATTACTTTCGAGGCCCGGGATCTGGAAGGGAATACCGTAACGGAAACGGTCTTTGCGGAGTCTGAGCTGACTATGGTCAATGTGTGGGCGACCTACTGCAATCCCTGCCTGAGCGAAATGCCGGAACTGGGTGAACTTGCGGGAGAATACAGGTCGGATGAGTTTCAGATCATCGGTATTGTCAGTGACGTGCAGGAAGAGTCCGAAGCGGAAGCAGTGGAGTATGCGGCAATGCTGGTGGAACAGACCGGAGCGGCGTATCCGCATCTGCTGTTGAATGAATCTCTGTTCCGGTCGATGCTCAGCGGTGTGAGTGCGGTGCCGACAACATTCTTTGTGAATGAAAAGGGTGAGGTGCTGGACACAGTGGTGGGCGCCATGGATAAGGATTCCTGGAAGGAGAAGATTGATGGGCTTCTTAAAGAGTGATAAAGGTGATCATGATAAGCATGACGGCGGAGACAGGCGGATACCCGCCCGGAGGAACAGCGGGCGCAGCAAATACAGCTGGCTGCCCGGGGTGCTGCTTGGGATAGTATTTCTGGGGATCGGCGCGGCACAGGGACAGTTTGGCGTGATCTGTCGCAAGGCAGTGATGATCTGTCTGGAATGCATCGGCATCGGATAAATACGCGGTGCATGATACATGCATGGTACATGGCTATCATGCCGTCTTGACAGAAGCGGTACGGATACGGATTTCGCAACAGGAAGCCGGAAGCGGTATGGATACAGATTTCGCAACAGGAAGCCGGAAGCGGTATGGATACGGATTTCGCAACAGGAAGCCAGAAGCGGCACGGATATGGGTTTCGCAGCAGAAAGCCGCAGGTTGCACTGCGGCAGACAAGGCAGAGCTCGATGATGAGACAGAGCAATGGAGAGAAAGAGAGTAGAGAGAGTATGAATAAGATTCGGCTGGCCGTACAGCTTGTTTTTACGATCGTGACCAACGGGTATCTGTATGGCTTTATGAATGGAAAAATATATCAGGGCAATCTGAAATATGTGTGCGTTCCGGGACTGAACTGCTATTCCTGTCCCGGGGCGGTGATGTCCTGCCCGATCGGTGCATTGCAGGCGTTATTAAATCAACAGGGATTTACCGTGCCCTTCGGTGTGCTGGGATTTTTCTTTGTGTTTGGAAGCCTGCTCGGCCGGGTGGTCTGCGGCTGGCTGTGCCCTTTCGGGCTGGTGCAGGACCTGCTGCATAAGATACCGGTTTTCCGGAAATGGAAAAGGCTGCCTTTTCACAAGATTCTGAAATATGGGAAGTATGTTACGCTTGTGCTTCTGGTCGGTGTCGGATCCCTGTTTCTCTTCGGCGGATTCGCGAAGATTCCGGCATTTTGTAAGTATCTGTGTCCTTCCGGGACGCTGCTTGGCGCCTTGCCTTTGCTTGGCAGGAACGAACTGCTGCGCAGCCAGATCGGCGGATTGTTCTACTGGAAACTGGGGGTACTGCTCTTTCTTTTGATCCTTTCGATCAAGGTTTACAGGCCCTTCTGCCAGTATTTGTGCCCGCTGGGAGCGATCTACGGGTGGTTTAACCGGTTCAGCCTGGTGCAGATTCGGTGGGAGAAGGAGAAGTGTGTTTCCTGTGGTGCCTGCGAGCGGGCCTGTCCGGTGGCGCTTGATGTGCAGGAGATTTCCGTTTCGCCGGAGTGTATCCGCTGTGGGAAGTGTGTGGGCGCCTGCCCGACGAAGTGCCTGCAGTTTTCCGGCTTCAAGACGGGCAGTGTGGTTTCCGGAGAGAAGGAGACTTGAGACACGGAGCGGCATCGCCGGCGTCTGGCTGAGGACAAAGAAGAAAAGTGTGGTCCAACGTAGTTCGGGCAGAAGACAGATAAAATACAGTGGCAGCATAGAAACAGGGGCAACGTAGAAACGGAGGCAGTCATGGAAAAAGAGAAGAAATATATGTCGGATATTCATCTGGAAGATTATACGAAGCAGTACGAGGGAAAACAGGCCAGCGCGGATACCATGGTGTTTGATGCGGGCAGGAAGCGGGATCTGCTGAATGGCGAGTGGCAGTATGCGGTGGATCAGTATGATACCTGTCTGCGGCAGAGATGGTATCAGGAGCGGTATTTTGATGAGAACGGCTATTCCCTTCCGGTGGACTATTCCTTTGACCAGTGGCCGGTCATGCACCTGCCATGCTGCTGGAATACGGTGGAGGAGAAGTTCCTGTTGTATGAAGGAAGCATGGTCTTTACCAGAAAGTTTTCCTGCCATAACGGCGGGGAAGCGAAGGTAGTCTTGAAAGTGGGCGCGGCAAATTATCTGTGCCGGGTATTTTTGAACGGCTCCTATGTGGGGATGCACAGGGGAGGTTCCACGCCTTTTTATTTTGACATAACGGAGGTTCTTGCAGCTGAAAACAGAATCCTGATCGTGGTGGACAGTACCAGAAGGGCCGAGCAGGTGCCGACGGAGAATACGGACTGGTTTAATTACGGCGGGCTGTACAGGGACATCGAGCTGCTTTATCTGCCGGACGTATTTATCAGAGATTTCAAGATCGGGCTGGCGGCGGACGGTACATATGGACGGATAGAGGCAAGGCTGACGCTGTCGAAACCGGTGTCCGCTACGGCAGTACTTTCCATTGAAGAGCTGGGGATCAAGGAACAGATTGCCGTTACGGATGGCACAGGCTCCGTGCTTCTGGAGGCGCAGCCGGAATTGTGGTCGCCTGAGACGCCGAAGCTGTACCGGGTGGAAGTGACCTGCATGGAAGATTATATTGAGGACCGGGTCGGTTTCCGGGAGATAAAAGTGGAGCAGGGGGAGATCCTGTTAAACGGGAAGCCCCTTTATCTGCGCGGGATCAGCTGCCATGAGGAGAGTGTGGAGAACGGGAAGGCGCTGACGGACCGGGAACGGACGGAGAATATCAGGCTGGCAAAGGACCTGGGCTGTAATTTCATGCGTATCGCCCATTATCCGCACAGCGAGCGGATGGCGAAGCTGGCGGACGAGCTGGGCATTCTTCTGTGGGAGGAGATTCCGGTATACTGGGCGATCCGCTTTGAGCGCGAGGAGACCTATCAGGATGCGGAGAATCAGCTGCGGGAGTTGATGATAAGAGACTGGAACCGGGCGAGCGTTATCGTGTTATCGGTGGGCAACGAGAATGCGGATACAGATGAAAGGCTGCAGTTTATGAGCAGGCTTGCGCAGTGCGCCCGTGCGGAGGGCGGAAATCGTCTGATATCGGCGGCTTGCCTGGTCAACAGTGAGCGGAATATCATTGCGGACCGCCTGACGGATTATCTGGACGTGATCGGTTTAAACGAGTACTGCGGGTGGTATACGCCGGACTTCGAGAAGCTGCCGCAGCTGCTGGCCAACAGCAGACCGGAAAAGCCGGTCATCATCACGGAATTCGGCGCTGACGCTCTGCCGGGGCACCATGGAACGGGATCGGATAAAGGGACGGAAGAGTGTCAGGCATACGTGTATGAGCGTCAGATCGAGACGCTGCGGGATATCGACTATGTGAAAGGGATGACGCCGTGGATTTTATACGATTTCCGCTGCCCGAGAAGAACCAGCTTTATTCAGGGTTATTATAACAGGAAGGGATTGCTTTCTGCGGATAAGGAGCATAAAAAGATGGCGTATGAGATCCTGCAGGCATTTTACCGGGAGATGGAGCGCTGACGAAACAGCAGGGGACTGCCTGCTGCGGGGAGTTGGCTTCAACAGGAGGAGGGTATTTTTGATATGAATCATAATGAGACGGGGCAGCAGCCCTATACAAAGGTCTCTTTGGTATTTAAGTTTCTGTACGGGAGCAAGCGGTATTTTCTGATCAGTATTGCTGCCGCGCTGTGTGTAACGGGGGTGGACATGCTGTCGCCGCAGCTGATCCGGACTACCGTGGACGGTATTCTGGGCGAGAACGCGCTGCAGCTGCCGGGTTTTCTGGTGGATCTGGTGGAACGGATCGGCGGTGTGGGCTATCTGCGGGAGCGCCTTTGGCTGATCGGGGGACTGCTCGTTCTTCTGGCGCTGCTCTCGGTCACTTTCCGCTATCTTTTCATACTCTTTAATTCCAAAGGGGCGGAGAGTCTGGCGGAGACAATGCGGAACTGCCTGTTTTCCCATATCCAGAGGCTTCCTTTTGCCTGGCATATGCAGAATCAGACAGGGGATATCATTCAGCGCTGCACTTCGGATGTGGATATGGTGAAGAATTTCATATCGGAACAGTTGACGTCTGTTTTTCGGATCGTTATCCTGATCATCCTGTCTTTGCTTTTCATGTTTTCCATGAATGCGAAACTGACGCTGGTGGCGCTGGCTTCCATTCCCATCATTATTGCGTATTCTACTTATTTTCATTCCAAAATAAGCAGCCAGTTCATGAAATGTGATGAGAATGAGGGTATCCTGTCTACCATTGCGCAGGAAAATCTGACCGGTGTGCGGGTGGTGCGCGCATTCGGCCGGGAGAAATACGAGAAGGATCGTTTCGAGAAGCAGAATAATATCTACACAAACCTGTGGATCAGGTTGTGCCGGTTACTGGCGCTGTTCTGGGGAGCCGGGGATCTGATCTCCGGTCTGCAGGTCATGCTGATCGTTATCTTTGGTTCTGTCTTCTGCGTCAGAGGAAGTATGACTGCCGGGGAATTCATTGCCTTTATCTCTTATAATGCCATGCTGACCTGGCCGGTCCGCTCCCTGGGGCGTATGATCGCCGAGATGAGCAAAGCCGGCGTTTCCATCGAACGTATCCGCTATATCATGAATTCTCCTGTGGAGCAGGACAAGCCGGATGCCGTAACGCCGGATATGAACGGCGATATTGCATTTGAGAATGTTACCTTTGCCTATGCGGATACGCCGATTCTTTCCGATATCAGCTTTCGGATTCCGCAGGGGACCACGTTCGGCATCCTGGGCGGCACCGGATCCGGCAAATCTACGCTGATGCACCTGTTAAACCGCCTTTATGATCTGCCGCCGGAAGACGGGCGGATTACCATTGGCGGTGTGGATATTACGGACATGAAGGGAAGCTGGGTGCGTTCCCATATCGGCATGGTGCTGCAGGAACCCTTCCTGTTCTCCCGCACGATCGCGGAGAATATCGGCATTACGCGCCGGAATATGGAGTTGTCCGATATTCGCTGGGCGGCATCCATCGCCTGTGTGGACGATGCTATCACGGAATTTACGAACGGTTACGATACCGTTGTGGGCGAGCGGGGTGTCACGCTGTCCGGCGGGCAAAAACAGCGGACGGCCATGGCGCGCATGTTGACCCAGCGGACACCGATCATGATCTTCGACGATTCTTTGTCTGCGGTTGACGCTGAGACGGATGCAAGGATCCGTCAGGCGTTGAAGAAGAATTTGCGGGGATCCACCGTGATTCTGATTTCCCACCGGGTCACCACGCTGATGCAGGCGGAATGTATCCTGGTGCTGGATAAGGGACGGATCGCCGAAATGGGTTCCCACGAGGAATTGATGGAGAAAGGCGGCATCTATCGCCGTATTTACGATATGCAGATGACTTTACCGGAGGAGGTGGCTGCACATGGCGTATAAGAAAGACGAGCAAAAGGAATATGTATCGCTTCCCTGGTTTGGGATCAACAAGTTGCTGCCGTATTTAAAGCCCTATCGCCGTATCATCTTCTGCATGATATTTCTGGGACTGACAGGCGGCCTGGTGGATATCGTACTGCCGCTTTTCCAGCGGTATGCCCTGAATCAGTTTATTGCCGCAGGGACACTTACTACATTGGGAAGTTTTATCGCAGTTTACATCATGGTGCTGGCTTTTCAGGTGGTGGCCAACACGAGTTCGGCGTATCAGGCGTGCCAGATTGAGATGTATGTGGGCAGAGATATGAAGCGGGCCAGTTTCGATCATCTGCAGACGCTGGCCTTTTCCTACTATAATCAGAACAGCGTGGGTTATATTCACGCCCGGGTCATGAGCGACACCAATCGTATCGGCAGCCTTGTGTCCTGGGGCCTGATGGACGGCATCTGGAATATGTCCTACATTCTGGGGGCCGTGGTGGTCATGCTGACCATTAATTTTAAGCTGGCGCTGTGGGTACTGGCCATTGTGCCGCTTACCGCGCTGGCGGCAGCCTTTTTCCAGAAGAAGCTGGTGCTCTTAAACCGCCGTATCCGGGAGATCAATTCTCAGATCACCGGCAACTTCAATGAAGGCATCACCGGAGCCAAAACTACCAAGACATTGGTGATCGAGGAGAAAATGGAGCAGGATTTTGACGAAACCACTGCCGAGATGAAACGTACTTCTGTACATGCGATGCACTACCGGGCTTTGTTTTCTTCGATGATCTCTTTCTCTTCTTCGATAGCGCTGGCTGTGGTGTTGTGGCGGGGCGGCATCATTACCCTGCAGGGGGTGATCGAGATCGGCACCCTGTCGGTCTTCATGTCCTATGCACTGGGCCTGATGGAGCCGGTGCAATGGATTGTGCGCGCTGTTTCCGATCTGATCACCGTGCAGGTGAATGTGGAGCGTTTTACCAGACTGATGGAGACGGAGTCCGACGTCAGAGACACGCCGGAAGTGGTTGCCAGATACGGAGATTCTTTTGAGCCTTTGCGGAAGAACTGGGAACCGCTGCATGGGGATATCACCTTTGAGGATGTATCGTTCAAATATCCGGACGGCGACGAGTATGTGCTGGAGCACTTTGACCTTCATGTGCCGCAGGGCACCAATGTGGCGATCGTGGGGGAGACCGGCGCCGGCAAATCCACGCTGGTCAATCTGGTCTGCCGTTTCTTTGAACCGACATCGGGACGGATCCTGATCGACGGTAAGGATGCCAGAGAGCGTTCGCAGCTGTGGCTGCACAGCAACATCGGCTATGTATTGCAGACACCCCACTTATTCTCAGGTACTGTACTGGAAAATCTGCGCTACGGGAATCCGGATGCCACCATGGAACAGATCGAGGCGGCGGTAAAGAGCGTATCCGCCGATGCCGTGATCGCCCGTATGGATAAGGGCTATGACAGTGATGTGGGGGAAGGCGGAGACCTGCTTTCCACCGGGGAGAAGCAGCTGCTCTCCTTTGCCAGGGCGATTTTGGCCGATCCGCGTATTTTCGTGCTGGATGAGGCGACCTCCTCGATTGATACGGTGACGGAGAAACTGATTCAGGACGCCATCGAGCATCTGATGAAAGGGCGCACCTCTTTTGTGATTGCGCATCGACTTTCCACCATCCGGCAGGCGGATGTGATCCTGGTGGTGCATGACGGCAAGATCGTTGAGCAGGGGACGCATCCGGAACTGATCGCAAAGAAGGGCGCTTACTATAACCTGTATACCAGGCAGTTCCAGGAGGAAGCCGTGGAGGATGCTTTCGAGGGGAAAGCGCCGTGATCCAACGCCAGCCAGGTATGTCGGATGTGCCTGTCATTCAGTATGGAATAGCAGCGAAATCGGAAAATATGCTTGCATGGCTGTATATTGTCAGATAAAATAGTATCATATAGTGTTTGTGTGTTTGAAAATGACATGGACGCTATATGATATTTTTTATCCTATGGAAAACAGGCAGTATTTGTTTTTATTACATCAAAAGGAGGGTTATCATCAATGAACAAGATCAGGATCGAATCGCCGGAGGTGCAGGGTTTTGAGAAGGAACACACCGCGGCGGCGCGCAGGCTTGCACCGGAGTGTATGGTGCTTCTGAAAAATGACGGCACGCTTCCGCTGCAGGGAACGGGGAAGCTGGCTTTGTACGGCAGCGGCGCCAGGAAGACCATCAAGGGCGGAACGGGCTCCGGCGACGTGAATGTACGGCATTTCGTGACCGTGGAGGAAGGCTTGACGAATGCGGGATTCGAACTTACTACCGGCAGCTGGATGGACGGCTATGATCAGGAGGTGGCGGAGGCCAGGAAAACCTTTTTCGGGGGAATCCGTAAGGAAGCGGAAGCGGCAGGCGTGACGGGGCCGCAGATGATGATGTTTGCCATGGGAAGAAGCTGCCCGGAACCGGAGTATGAGCTGCCGCTTGACGGCGAGGGAGATACGGCGGTCTATGTGCTGGCCCGCAATTCGGGTGAAGGTGCGGACCGGAAACCGGCAGCAGGCGATATCAACCTGACGGCGACGGAGATTCGGGATATTCTGGCATTGCACGCGAAGTATGAGAAGTTTGTGCTTGTGCTGAACGTGGGCGGTATGGTGGACTTAAAGCCTGTGGCGGCAGTGGGAACGATCCTGCTTCTGGGGCAGCTTGGTTCCGCCACGGGAGACGCGCTGGCGGATGTGCTTTTGGGTAAGTCTTATCCTTCCGGCAAGCTGACCATGACCTGGGCGCCGATCGAGGACTATGCGTCCACGGAAGGCTTCGGCGATCCTAACGATACATATTATAAAGAAGGCATCTATGTAGGATACCGCTATTTTGATACCATCGGCTATGTGCCCACCTATCCTTTCGGTTATGGTATGGGATACACCACATTTACCGTGGAGCCGAAGGAGCTTGCGGCGGATGCGGCGACGGTATCCGTTACGGCGAAGGTAACCAATACCGGCGCTGCAGCGGGTAAGGAAGTGGTGCAGGTTTACTATTCTGCGCCGGCAGGAAAGCTGGACAAACCTTATCAGGAGCTGGCAGGTTATGCGAAGACGAAGGAACTGGCTCCGGGGGAGAGCCAGGATGTGACGGTGACTTTTGACACGCAGTCCATGGCATCCTATTGTACAGAGTGCGCGTCCTATGTGATGGAGGCGGGTACATACTATATCCGTGTGGGTAACAGTTCCCGCAATACCCATATCGCGGGAGCAGTGGCGCTGGATGAGACCAAAGCGGTGGAGAAGGTGAAGAATATCTGCGGCGACAGTGGTTTTGAGGATCTGAAGCCGGAGCGCAATCCCATTACCTATGAAGGAGAAACGGAAGAGAAGGAAAATGCGAAGACGGTAGAGATCAAGGCGGCGGACCTGGCGGTGAAGGAGACTGTCTATCAGGAAGTGCCGGCGGAGATTCCGGCAGGCCCGGCGGTGAGATGGGAAGAAGTGACAGGCGGGGCGAAGACGCTGGATGCGTTTGTGGCCGGCTTGAGCGACGAACAGTTGGCGTATCTGTGTATCGGCGCCTATAAGGATGCGGAAGACCTGATGGAAGTGATCGGTAATGCGTCCACGTCGGTGGCGGGTGCAGCCGGGGAGACGACCCATCAGCTGGAGGAGATCGGCACGCCCACACTGGTGATGGCGGACGGCCCGGCAGGACTGCGTCTGGCGCCCACCTACAAGGTGGTAGACGGCAAAGCGAAGGCAACCTCTTCCAGTCTGCCCAGCGATTTCATGGCATTGATGACGCCGGAAGAGCTACAGGCCATGGCTGCCAATGCACCAAAGCCCAGCGAAGAAGAACTGGCAGCGCCCACCAATTATCAGTACTGTGTGGCGATTCCCATCGGCACGGGCATTGCCCAGTCTTGGAATGATGATCTGGCGAAGCAGTTAGGCGATCTGGTAGGGGTTGAGATGGAGATGTTCGGCACCCATCTGTGGCTGGCGCCGGCTATGAATATTTACCGTTCTCCGCTGTGCGGACGTAACTTTGAGTATTATTCCGAGGATCCGTTCCTTTCCGGCTGCATTGCTGCGGATATCACGAACGGCGTGCAGGTACATGAGGGTTGTGCGACGACCATCAAGCACTATGCCTGCAACAATCAGGAGACCAACCGCTACTTCTCCAACAGTAACGTGGGAGAGCGGGCGCTGCGTGAGATCTACCTGAAAGGTTTTGAGATCTGTATCAAGAAATCGCAGCCGCACTTTATCATGACTTCCTACAACCTGATCAACGGCGAACATGCCTGCAGCACAAAGGATATCCAGACCTTTACGCTGCGCGACGAGTGGGGCTTTGCGGGCGTCGTGATGACAGACTGGCTGGTGACGGGCGGCATGGGACCAAAGGGCGAGAAGTGGCCGTGTGCATCCTGTGCGGGCAACGTGAAGGCAGGCAACGATATCACCATGCCGGGTATCCCGTCCGACAAGGCGGATATCTTAAAGGCACTGGCGGATGAGAGCCATCCGTATGCGCTTAGCAGGGCGGAACTGCAGCTGGCGGCGAAGAGAGTGCTGGGGATGATTTTGAAGCTGGCATAAAAGATGGCGGAGACGGCATTCCTGCCGGAAACGATGAATGACAAGCTGCAAAAAGAGGGAGTGTGACGCTTCCTGGCAGTAATAGAGAAGTTCCTGCGGGTGAAAGTCTGCAGGAACTTTTTTATGGTGCGCCTTGCGGCGCACGTTTCTAACGGGTGCAAGTCCCCAATCCGCCCTGGTAGTGGGAAGGATACAGCCGAACATCAAGGGTGTCCATCGCGAGGTGGAATCTGAAGGAAGATGCAGGCAAATCTCTGGTCTGACGAACAGAAATCACATAAGGCTATAGTTAAGGATAAGGCTGCCATACAAACCAAAGTCCAATAACTACCCGGAATTAACTATAGTAGATGTGGCAGATATATGGAGAGAAAGAAACGTGTGGTACCAAGGGAGGTCTCGCCAGCGGATGGAAACAGAGTATGAGGTCCGTGAGTAACAACGAATGGCGAGAAGTCAGCAGAGGTCATAGTACCATGGCGGTTGCAAACGTCATGGGAAGGACTGAACTTTAGGAGACACAAGCAATGAATGTAACTGAAAGTAGATTTGAGAACAGACAACTTCATATGGAAGACTATCTGCAAATGGTATCTGCGGAACAGAAAGAGTATGCGGAAGTGTTCGACTACTCTGAGATTACTGAAAAGAGCGGTGTCATCACAGACTATTGGACGGACAATCTTTTGGATTTGATTTTGCGGAAAGAAAACCTTAACAAGGCATATAAGCAAATAAAAGCAAACAAGGGGAGCGGTGGGATTGACGGAATGCAGGTGGATGAACTTCTGCCCTACCTAAGAGAGAACCAGGAAACCTTGATCCAAAAGATAAGGGATGGAAGATATAAACCAAATCCCGTTCGGAGGGTAGAGATACCCAAAGAAACAAAAGGCGAGTTTCGTAAGCTTGGAGTTCCTACTGTTGTTGACCGGGTAATACAGCAGGCGATCACACAGGAACTCACACCAATCTATGAGGAACAATTCTCAGAGAACAGTTATGGTTTTCGCTCGAAACGAGGAGCGCATGATGCCCTCAGACAATGCCAAAAGAATGTAAACGAGGGGTATGTGTACGTGGTGGATATGGACTTGGAAAAGTTCTTCGACACGGTATGCCAAAGTAAACTGATAGAGGTGTTGTCACGAACCATCAAGGATGGCAAAGTCATTTCGCTGATACACAAATACCTAAACGCGGGAGTTATAGCGAATGGGATGTTTGAAAGTACAGAAACAGGAATGCCCCAAGGTGGTCCGCTTAGCCCGTTGCTTAGTAATATCATGCTAAATGAATTAGACAAGGAAATAGAGAGCAGAGGACATAGGTTTGTCCGATATGCAGACGACTGCATGATTTTCTGTAAAAGCAGGAAAAGTGCAGAGAGAACCCTGAAAAACATCATCCCATTTATTGAAAGAAAGCTATTTCTTAAAGTGAATCGGAAGAAAACAGGGGTGGAACACATCAGCAAAGCCAAATACCTTGGATACAGCTTTTACAGATACAAGGGAAAATGCAGATTCAGGGTACACCCGAAGTCGGTTACAAAGATGAAGAATAAAATCAGGGAACTGACAGATAGAAATAAAGGAATGAGCAATGTAATCAGAGAGGAGAAATACCAACAATTCGTGCGGGGATGGGTAAATTACTTCAAACTTGCAGACATGAAGAATCTCCTAAAAGCAACGGACGAATGGGCAAGGCGAAGAATCAGGGCGGTCTATTGGAAACAATGGAAGAAGATCAAGACAAAGTACCGAATGCTGAAAGCATTAGGGTTAGAACACTGGAAAGCGAAAGAACTTGCCTGCAGCAGAAAAGGCCATTGGCGTATGGCGCAAGTCTTAAACCAAATCTTTTCAAAGAAAATAATAGCCAGGCTGGGATATACATCCATGCTTGACTATTATCTGGTAGTTTGTGAAAACTAAGGAACCGCCGTGTACGGAACCGTACGCACGGTGGTGTGAGAGGTCGGCTAATCAATTAATGGTTAGCCTCCTACTCGATCTACAGGAGTTTTCCGAGAGACTTTCGGCCATGGGAATTTATGAATTTTACATGAAATTGCGGCAGGTTCTTGTTAATTTACCATAAGTTCCGTATAATAGGGTTACAGAGGAGGCAGAGCTTATGGGAATTTATTTAAATCCGGGGAATAAGAGTTATTGGGAGGCCGTTCATTCTAAGATATATGTGGATAAAACGGGGCTGATAGCCTATACCAATGAGTTTCTTAATACAAGGGAGAAATATATCTGCGTCAGCAGGCCGCGGCGTTTTGGCAAATCCATGACGCTTGACATGCTGGCGGCATATTACAGCTGTGGCTGTGATTCCGGAGAATTATTTAAGGGTTTCAGGATAGAGAGCCATGCTTCCTTCGAGGAGCATTTGAACAAGTATGATGTGCTCTTCCTCAATATGCAGCGGTTTTTGAGCCGGGCGAAAGACCAGAGAGTGACGGATTATCTGGAGAAGACTGTGATTGCGGAGATTCGTAAGGTATATGGGGACTTTTTTTCAGAAGAGGAGAGCGACCTTTCCGTTGTATTGGAACAGATTTATGTGGAAACGGACAGGCAGTTTATCTTTCTGATCGATGAATGGGACTGTGTGATGCGTGAGAAGCAGGAAGCGGAGGGGCTGCAGCGGCAGTATCTTGATTTTCTGCGGAATCTTTTGAAAGACCAGCCCTATGTGGCATTGGCCTATATGACGGGGATTCTGCCGGTCAAAAAGTATGGTTCGCATTCCGCGCTGAATATGTTTGCGGAATATTCCATGACAGATCAGGATATATTCGAAGAGTATACCGGCTTTACGGAGGACGAGGTGAAAGAACTGTGTGAGCGGTTTTCCATGGATTTTGGAGAGACAGAGAGCTGGTATGACGGATACAAACTGATAAGGTTCCAACATATTTATAATCCGAAATCCGTATCCGAGGCGATGCGGCGTCACCGGTTTTCCAATTACTGGACTTCCACGGAGACTTATGACGCGCTGAAGATATATATGGACATGGATTTTGACGGACTGCGGGCGGATGTTGTACAGATGCTTGGCGGTGGCCGTGTCCGGGTCAATACGCGCAGCTTCCAGAATGATATGCAGACTTTCAGAACAAAGGATGATGTATTGACCCTGCTGATCCATCTGGGGTACCTTGCCTATGATTTCGAGAACAGAGAGGCTTTTATCCCGAATAAGGAGATTATCGAAGAATTTGAAAATGCCATGAGTGTGGGCGGCTGGCAGACGGTTATGGACGTGCTGCAGGCATCGGAGAGGCTTCTTGAGGATACTCTTTCAGGGCGGGAAGAGTGTGTTGCCAGAGGTTTGGACAGGGCGCATACACAGGTGGCTTCCATATTGACTTACAATGATGAGAATTCACTTGGCTGCGCTGTCAGCCTTGCTTATTACAGTGCGCGGAAGGATTATAAGATGGTCAGAGAGATGCCGGCAGGGCGGGGATTTGCAGATGTTGTCTTTCTGCCGTTGCCATCCTGCATAAAACCGGCGGTGATAGTAGAACTCAAGTACGACAGGTCAGCCCGATCGGCCATAAGCCAGATCAGGGAAAAGCAGTATCCGCAGGCGTTGGAAGGTTACAGCGGGGAGATCGTGCTTGTGGGTGTGAATTATGATAAAGACAGCAAGGAACACAGCTGTATGATAGAGAAGATAAGCAAATAGGAGACAAAGCTCCCTGCCCGTATCCGGTTCGGAAATGGGCAGGGAGTTTTGCAGGACAGGGTATTTTATGTTTGTTTTTATGTCTGATCCATACCACAGGCCGTTGCCGCTTCCGTCAGTCGACGGTCATGGATCACAGTTTCGTAGAAACGGAAGCCGCCGGCAAAGTTGTAGGCGTCATAGCCGTGTCCGGTCAGGATCCGGCAGGCGATATAGCTGCGCAGCCCGCTCTGGCAGATGACGTATACCGGTTTATGAGGATCGATCTCCGTAAGACGTTCCCGCAGTTCATCTACAGGAATGTTGTAAAATCCTTCGACGTGGCCACCGGCATACTCTTGTGTGGTTCTGACATCCAGCAGCGTTATGCTGCCATCCGTTGGCAGAGAGGACAGCTGTTCCAGATGGAACTGCTTCAACAGGCCGTTGGCGATATTTTCGATCATGAATCCGGCTATGTTTACCGGATCTTTGGCGGAAGAGTAAGGAGGCGCGTAGGCCAGATCCAGATCTTTGAGCCGGGGTGCCGTTAAGCCGGCATGGATGGCGGCAGCCAGCACGTCGATCCGTTTATCTACGCCTTCGTAGCCTATGATCTGGGCACCCAGAAGGCGGCAGGTACTTTTTTCAAAAATTACTTTCATGGTCATCAGCATACCGCCGGGATAGTAGCCGGCATGGCTCATGGGGGAGAGGATGACCCTATCCACGTCCAGCCCGGCTTTTCTGGCATTTGTCTCGTTAATACCGGTGGTGGCTGCGGTCAAGTCGAATACTTTGATCACGGAACTGCCCTGAGAACCGGGATAGCGGCTGTCTTTTCCGCAGATATTGTCCGCGGCGATCCGTCCCTGTCTGTTGGCGGGCCCTGCCAGAGAGAGCAGGGTATTCTGTCCGGTGACATAGTGTTTTACCTGTACGGCATCGCCTACAGCATATATGTCGGGGGCTGAGGTTTCCATGCGGTCATTGACAACGATGCTTCCCTTAAGGCCCAGTTCCAGTCCGGCATCTTTTGCCAGGGCTGTGTCCGGTGTGACGCCGATGGCCAGCACTACCATATCGGCGTGCAGGGGCGGCTCGTCTTTTAAGAGCACATCCACGCCGTTATCTTTTGTCTCAAAGCCTTCCACGGTATGGCCCAGAGCCAGCTTTACGCCGTGACGCCGCATTTCACTGTGAATAAAGGACGCCATATCCGGGTCAAAGGGATTCATCAGCTGCTTTGGCCGCTGTACGATGGTGACGTCCATGCCAAGGGCGCGTAGATTTTCGGCCAGTTCCAGACCGATAAAACCGCCGCCCGCAAGCACAGCGGTTTGCGGATGATTCTGGTTGATGTATTCTTTGATGCGGAAGGTGTCTTCTACGGTTCGCAGGGTAAACAGCCGCTCCTGCTCTACGCCCGGAAGTCTGGGCTGGGTTGGTTTTGCGCCGGGAGACAGGAGCAGCTTGTCATAAGACTCTTCATATTCTTCTCCGGTGTCCAGATTTTTAACGGAAACGCTCTTGCGCTCCGGATGGATGGCCGTGACTTCATGGCGTACTTTCATATGTACACGGAAGCGGGCGAAAAAGCTCTCCGGCGTCTGGAGGGTCAATTCTTCCGGATCTTCAATGACGCCGCCTATATAATAGGGCAGGCCGCAGTTGGCATAGGAAATATAGACCGACCGTTCAAATACGATGATCTCAGCCTGTTCATCCAGTCTGCGCAGTCTGGCCGCGGCGGAAGCGCCGCCTGCCACACCGCCTGTGATAATAACTTTCATCTCAGTGTTCCACCTTTCCTGTGTAGGCGGAGATCCCGCCTATATTCTGAATGTTTGTGTATCCCATTCTCGTCAACAGCCCTGCGGCCTGCCGGCTTCTTGCTCCTGAATAACAGTAGACAAAAAGAGGGGTATCTTTGGGCATGGTCAGGGCACTGCCTGCACCGAGTGTCTGGAGCGGTACATTCTGACTGCCGGGGATATGCCCTTCCCGGTACTCCTGGGGTGTGCGGACATCCAGCAGGACCGCACCGGGGGTTGCTTTATAATCTTGTATGCCCTGATCAATGGCCGGGCTTTTTAGAAATTGAAAGAATCCCATACAGACACCTCCTACAGTAAAGCGAGGATCTGGCTTTTCGGCCTGGCCCCCATTGCCTGATTTGTGACTTTACCGTCCTTCATCACCACCAGCGTGGGGATGCTCATGATACCGAACCGGCCTGCCAGTTCCGGCTGTTCGTCTACATTGACCTTGCAGACCTTGATATCGGAACGTTCGTTGGCAATCTCCTCTATGGCCGGCGCTACCATACGGCAGGGCCCGCACCAGGATGCCCAAAAGTCCAGCAGGACGGGTTTATCGGCATTAAGGATCTCCTCATGAAAATTGTTTTTTGTAATATTGACAGCAGACATATCTGTACCTCCTGTTTACTATGAATGATATTGTGTTGTACTTTATGTATCGTTAACGACATTGGAAATTTCATTTTCGGCTTTGCAGAAGCTACCATATATGGCTCCTGCAAGAGCCGGAAACAGAAATTTGTTATGTTGTTAACTATATGTATAACACAAATATCCGGCGGCTTCTGTGATTTTGTCACATTACGTCTGGCGGTATCGTTCCAGAAGGGCGAGAGCGGCCTGTTCCGAGAGGAATTCCTGAGTGGACAACATGGACTGCTGCTGTTGTTTGAGATGTACATTTCGGAAGTTTTGGCGGTATTGCCTGGGGGTACAGCCATATTGGGCAAAGAAGCCTTTGTTAAAATATTTGCAGTCGGAGAAACCGCAACTCAAGCTGATGTCAAGAAGTGAACAGTCTGTGAGCAGGAGTAGTTGCCTGGCATGTTCGCAGCGGAGTTTGGTGATATAATTCTGGAAACTGGTGCCGAACACTTCCTTGAATAAATGAGACAGATAGTACAGATCCAGCTGCTCCTGTTTGGCAATATCGGACAGCAGCAGTTTTTCTTTGTAGTGTGCGTCTATGTACTGCATGATTCTTTTCATGCGTGTACTTCTGGCAAGATAAGCAGCCTTTTCTTTCCGGGAGATCAGATGATATCTGTGGGTGCTGAGCAGGCACAGAAAAAGCTGGTTGATCAGAAGTGCACAGCGGAGGGGAGCAAATTCTTCGTTCTGAAAATGGGCGGCCGCCAGCTCAAAAAGAAGACCGTAAACCTGACGGCAGACCGTGGTATCCTGTCTGGCATAAAAGGTGTTAACATCAAACTCTATATCATCGATTTGAGGAAAGTAGTGTGCAAAAAAGGAGGCCGGCACCTGCAGGGAAATGATGAGCGCCGCATCTTTCGCCCTGATCTCATGACTGACGTAGGGATTTATGATAAAGATATCGTTTTTTTCAAGGACGGTTTCCCCGCAGGCGGTGACCATGGTGAGAGAACCGTCCAGAATCAGGCTGATCTCGAAATCCTTATGGATATGAGGAGTACGATAGAACAGATTTACGATAAAAATATGGAAGTTACTGTTGTTATGGGGGATGATCTCGTATTCATTTTGGCTTGTCATAATGATGATTTCCTTTCTGATCAAAAGAGCCGTATTCAGGATCAGCTGTGGTCAGGGAGATAAACGGCTGAATTCAGTATACAGGGAAAAAGCAAATTTGTCCTGTTTTTTTAGACAAATAAGGACAGGAAAAAAATGATGATTCTGGTATAATGATACAAGCGAATATCTCTATATAAGGCTGGCAGCAAAGAAACCAGTATTTTTTCGGCAGGAGGTGGCTATGAAGAAAAAAGCAATAATTGCAGGACATATTTGTCTGGATATCACGCCGAAGTTTCCGGAAGGGAAGCAGTCGGATCTTTCGCAGATTTTTCTTCCTGGAAAACTGCTTCAGATGGGGGAGGCGGATATCCACACCGGCGGAGCGGTGGCCAATACAGGGCTTGCCATGAAACTTCTGGGAGCAGAGGTTTTGCTGATGGGTAAGATCGGCAGGGACGCTTTCGGGGACATTGTGTGCGGTATGCTGCGCAGGTATGGTGCGGCCGATGGCATGATCTGTCTGGAACAGGAATCTACGTCTTATTCCGTGGTACTGGCTGTTCCCGGGAGTGACCGGATCTTTTTGCATAATCCGGGTGCCAACGATACATTCTGTGCGGATGATATTTCAGAAGATGCCCTGCGGGAAGCAGCACTGTTTCATTTCGGTTATCCGCCGTTGATGCGCAGGATCTATGAAAAGAACGGGGCGGAGCTTGTGAAGCTGTTTCGCAGGGCGAAGGCGGCCGGTTGTGCAACTTCACTGGATATGGCTTTTCCGGATGCAGATTCTCCCGCCGGGCAGGCTGACTGGCAGATGATCTTACGGCAGGTGCTGCCATTTGTTGATTTCTTTGTTCCCAGTGCAGAAGAATTGTGTTATATGCTGGATCGTCCGCGGTTTATACAGTGGCAGGAGCGGGCCGGCGGCAGAGATATCACCGAAATACTGGATGTGGACAGGGATATACGCCCACTGGCGGATATGTGCATGGCCTGTGGAGCGAAAGTTCTTCTGATCAAATGCGGCGCCTCTGGCATGTATTACAGGACAGCGGACGAAAAGAGACTGTCCGGGATTGGCAGCAGGGTGGAATTGGATACGGCAGCCTGGAGAGAAAAGGCCGGTTTTGAGAGAAGCTATGTGCCCGAGCGTATTTTATCCGGCACAGGTGCGGGGGATACCAGCATTGCCGCCTTTTTGACGGCCATGCTGGCGGGAGAGCATCCGGAACAGTGTATGCATATGGCTGCGGCGGCCGGAGCATCCTGCGTGGCCGGCTATGATGCCCTGAGTGGGTTGAAGTCCTATGAGGAACTGAAATGCCGGATCGCTGCCGGTTGGCGGAAAATTGAAATTCAGCCGGGGAATAACAGAGTGAAAAGTTGAGAGAGGTGGATTATGCTGGTAAATATGAATGATGTGCTGCTCCCAGCGAAAGCAGGGGGGTATGGAGTAGGTTTTTTCAATGCGGTAAATGTGGAGATGGCCAGAGCTGTGATCGAGGCTGCAGAAGAACTGTGTGCCCCGGTGATGGTAGGGACGGCGGAGATTCTTCTTCCAGCCATGGAACTGGAGCGGGTGGCTGAGTATCTGGTCCCGATGGCAGAGAAAGCCAGAGTACCTGTCTGTGTGCACTATGACCATGGGCTTACTTTTGAACGTTGTATGGAGGCGCTGAAGCTGGGGTTCACATCTATCATGTATGACTGTTCCATGGCATCTTATAAGGAGAATGCTGCAAAAGTGGCGCAGATGGTAGAAATCTGTCACGCTGTGGGAGCGACTGTGGAAGGAGAGCTGGGCCATGTGGGTGATACTGCAGGCGAAGGAAAACTGGAGAATCCGAGCGATTACTATACGCAGCCGGATATGGCGGCGGATTTCGTAAAGCGCACAGGAGTCGATGCTTTGGCGGTGGCAGTAGGTAATGCACATGGAGATTATGCCTTTTTGCCGCAGCTGGATTTTGAGCGTATAGAGGCTATCTCCAAAAGTATTGGGCTTCCGCTCGTTCTGCACGGCGGTTCCGGTCTGTCAGATGACGATTTTCACCAGGCTGTGAAGCTGGGTATCTCCAAGATCAACATCTTCACGGATATCGACAAGGCGGGAAGGGCCGGTGTGGAAAAAGGACTGGCAGAGGGGGCAAAGACGATGATGCAGCTGATACCTTACGAGATTGCCGCCATGAAGGAAGTGGCAGTGGAGAAAATCAGGCTGTTCGGTTCCGCCGGGAAAGCATAGACAGTGCGGAGAAGAAGGCGCAAAAGGCTAAAAAATGATAGCCGGAATCCGAATATTTCTCCCCTCTGTGGTTGTGGAATCCCCTGCAAATGTTATATACTATATCTTAAGAAATAATCCTGCAACAGGAAAGGAGTAGGGGATGGAGAACAAAGTTTTTGACACAAAATTATATGCGGCTGCGGCAAGGGCCGTGGCTGCAGAAGGTATTGTCATGCTGCGCAACGAGGGGCAGGTTCTGCCGCTTGGCAAGGGCGAGAAGATCGCGCTTTTCGGCCGGGGACAGTTTAACTATTACAAGAGCGGCACAGGCTCCGGCGGTCTGGTCAACACAAGTTATGTGACCGGTATCCGGGAGGCGCTTAAGGAGAGTTCTTTTGTACTGAATGAGAAGCTGCAGGCGGTATACGAAGCGTGGCTTAAGGAGAATCCTTACGATGCCGGTGCGGGCTGGGCAGGGGAACCCTGGTTCCAGAAAGAGATGCCGCTGACGAAGGAACTGGTGGACGAGGCAAAGCAGGAGTCCGATACGGCAGTGATCGTGATCGGCCGGACTGCCGGAGAGGATCAGGATAATAAGGCGGAAGCGGGCAGTTATCTGCTGACGGAAGCGGAGGAAGAGATGCTCAGTCTGGTGTGCGCTTCGTTTACGCGCACGGTGGTGCTTTTGAATGTGGGCAATATCATAGATATGAAGTGGGTGGAGCGTTACCAGCCGGCGGCAGTGCTGTATGTATGGCAGGGCGGTCAGGAAGGCGGCAACGGCGTGCTGGATGTGCTGGAGGGAACCGTAACGCCTTCCGGTAAGCTGACGGACACCATCGCCAGAGATATCGCGGACTACCCTTCCACCAGCAACTACGGGGATGAGAAGCGGAATGTCTATCAGGAGGATATCTATGTAGGATACCGTTACTTTGAGACTTTTGCGAAGGACAAGGTTCTCTATCCTTTCGGCTTCGGTCTTTCCTATACGACCTTTGCAGTGGAAGCGAAGCTGGAGGAGATGGCGGGAAGCGCAGATGCAGACACGGCCGCTGTGATCAGCGCGCAGGTGACCAATACGGGAGCTGTTGCCGGCAAGGAAGTGGTGCAGGTTTACTGCGAGGCGCCTCAGGGCGCGATGGGCAAACCGGCCAGAGTTCTGTGCGGCTTTGCCAAGACGAAGGAGCTTGCACCGGGTGAGGCCCAGACACTGCAGATCGCAGTTCCCTGGTATACGCTTTCTTCCTATGATGACGGTGGTGTTACGGGACACAGATCCTGCTGGGTTCTGGAAGCGGGGGAATATCTCTTCCACGCGGGAACCGACGTGCGCAGCGCTGCGGCGGTGGGCAGTCTGACGCTGGAGGAGACAAAGGTAGTCAAAGAGGCAGAGGAAGCGTGTGCACCGGTGACTGCTTTTGAGCGGATGAAACCCCAGGCGGGCGGTCAGGACGGTTATCAGGTTATGTATGAGGCGGCGCCTCTGCGCACGGTGAATCCGGGAGACCGCCGGACAGAAAGACTGCCGGAGAACATCGCCTGCACGGGTGACAAGGGCTATAAGTTATCCGATGTGGAAAAGGGCGCGGTGTCCATGGAAGAGTTCCTGGCGCAGCTGTCGGACGAGGATCTTTGCTGCATGGTAAGGGGCGAGGGTATGTGCTCCCCGAAGGTAACACCCGGTACGGCAGGCGCTTTCGGCGGCGTTACGGAGAGCCTGCAGGCGTTCGGCATTCCGGTTGCCTGCTGTGCGGACGGGCCGAGCGGTATCCGTATGGACTGCGGCAGCATCGCTTTTGCCATGCCCAACGGCGCATGTCTTGGCAGTACCTTCAACGAGGCGCTCTCGGAAGAGCTGTTTGAGTGGGAAGCACTGGAACTTCGTAAGAATAAAGTAGATACCCTGCTGGGGCCGGGCATCAACCTGCACCGGAATCCTTTAAATGGAAGAAACTTCGAGTATTTCAGCGAAGATCCGCTGGTAACGGGTAAGATGGCGGCGGCGCAGCTGCGGGCTATGGGACGCTATGACGTTACCGGCACGATCAAGCATTTCGCCTGCAACAGCCAGGAGTATAAGCGGAATATGGTGGAGGCAGTGATTTCCGAGCGTGCGCTCAGAGAGCTGTACTTAAAGTGTTTCGAGATCGCGGTGACAGAGGGCGGTGCATACTCCATCATGACTTCCTACAATCCGATCAACGGTTTCTGGTCTGCCAGCAACTACGATATGCTGACCACGATCCTGCGGGGCGAGTGGAAGTATGACGGTATTGTGATGACAGACTGGTGGGCTAAGGGCAATGACGAGAATATGACCGGAACGGTGGAGAATGTGGCGGCCATGGTGCGCGCGCAGAACGATCTGTTCATGGTAACGGCGGATTCCTCGAAGAACACGCAGAATGACAATTCCGCGGAAAGTCTGGAGAAGGGAACCGTTGCCAGAAGCGAATATGTGCGCAGTGCAGCCAATATCTGCCGGTATCTGCTGCGGACGCCCGCTTACCAGCGCATGATGGGCAGGGAGAGCGAGCTTGACAGGCAGCTGGCGGCTATCGCGGCACAGGAGACGGAGTCCTTTGGCGAGCTGGTACGTCTTGCCGTTCCGGAGAAGGAGGCGCTTCTGCCTGTAGAGCAGATTCCGACAGCCAAGGGCAGCAGCATCAACTTCGAGCTGAATCTCAGCGAGAGAGGTGTTTATAAGCTGGATCTTGTCTGCAGGATCGTGGGACAGGGAAGTCTGGCGCAGGTGCCGCTCACCGTTTCACAGGATAAGCAGATCGTGAAGACGATCTCCCTCACCGGCGAGGACAAGGAGTGGCGGACCGAGACCGTGATGCTGCATCCTTCCTTCCACAATACGACCTTCCTGAAATTCTTCTTCGGACAGGGCGGAATGGAGATCAAAGAGGCACGCCTTACGATGGAGGAATCCTGGGAAGAGAAGTTTCAGGCCATGAAAAAGGTGCACGCAGAAGAGCAGGAAGACAAGTAAGATAAGAATACAGCAGAAAACTGCCATGGAAAATAACCGTGGCAGTTTTTTTGACTTTTTCAGGAAACCGGCAGGTCTTCCCTCTTCTCCGCATACAGGTTCCGGTACTGGGAAGGCGTCATCTGATGCCGTTTCTTGAAGGCACGCATGAAGTTCTCCGGATTTTCGTAGCCGATCATCTTGCTGATCTGGTTGACTGTCAGCGTGGAACTTTTCAAGAGCAGGTCGGCTTTCTGGAAACGGATCTGCTTAAGCAGCTGAGAAAAGGTGCAGCCGAAGAGTTTCTTGATATAGCGTGAGCAGTAGGGAACGGTATAGTGCAGATGAGCGGCCAGTTTCTCCAAAGTAATGGTGGAGTAGTTCTCCTGCACGTAAAGCAGGATCTCATGGTCGCTGTTGCCAAGAGGAACGGTCTGGGTGGCTGCCTGCCATTGCTTGGAGAGGCGCAGCAGCAGCACCATCAGCATACCGGTCAGGATACGGTCCGTATAGTTGTCCGGGGAGAGCATCTCGCCGAACATATGAAAGACCTGCTCCCGGATCTCCTCGTTATCCCCGGTACGGAAGAGCAGATACTGCTCACTGTTTTCATTGTAGATGCTGCCTAGCAGGAAACGGCTGAGCATGTCCTGCCCCTTGAGAAGCCCGGTACAGATTTCCGTGAAGGCGGACAGGCGTACCAGGATCCGGATACTGTCGCATTCGGAAGAAGCGCGCTGTGTGTGTCTGGCCGCAGGCGGAAGGATGCAGAAATCTCCTGCGGTGAAGGTCTGTACGGTCTGGTTGATCACATGAACGCTGCTGCCGGAAAGGACATAGATGATCTCGAAATAAGTATGGGTATGCTCCGGAATTTCAATCGTGAAAGGCTTGAACAGGACTACGGTCCTCTCCACATCGGTAGGGATGTCATAGACGTCATAGATGACATTCAGGATATGGTTCCAGGTAAGCAGCGGAATTCCGTGAGAATCGTAGTCCACCGGCATTTTTGACAACAACGTGAAGAAATCGCCAAAATCTGAGTGGGGGGGGGTAAAATGGCGCAGTCGGGAATTCATCGCCTTTTCTTTGCTGGATTCTTTGTAAAGATAGTCGTAAATATGCGCTCTGTCCATGGCTGCTCCCATGCCTCCCTGCTTTTTCTAACTGTTTTTTTATGCTGCGGTCAATTTGCCCATCTCATTTTATATGGTAAAAAGGAGGGCGCACTATAGATAAATTATCTTTTTTATATGTATTTTTTGACCAGTCTGTTTGAAAATGACAGCATAAAGTAAGATGGAAAAGATGGATAAACAGTGAATTTACAGGGAGTTTTTGGGCAAACAGCGGAAAAGGCGCGTAAATGGCACAAATTATGCAAGTTGACGAAAAAAGTTAAGAAATGATAGTCGAAATAGACAAGTAATACAACTGTAAAACGTTTGAGTTATTGTTATAATTATTCATGTGCACACGGAAATGTGTAAAAATCTTACAAAAAAAGAATAAAGATTCAGGGGGTAAGAGTATGGTTGCTAAAGGCAAGGGAGGGGCCAATAAGAAAGAGAAGATTTCCTTGGCTCTGGTATGGAAACAGAGGTATTTGCTGATGATGTCACTGCCGTTTGTTATATGGATCATCATCTTCAAGTACATTCCGCTCTGGGGATGGACGATGGCGTTTCAGGAGGTAAAACCGGCGACGTTTGCACTGCCGATCTGGGAACGACCATTTGCCGGGTTTGCGAATTTCACGAAGGCCTTCGAGGACAGACTGTTCAAGCAGACAATGATCAACACACTTGGTATCAGTATCTTACAGATCGCTGTAGGTACGATCGTTGCGATTCTTTTTGCAGTATTGCTTAACGAGTTGATGTTCACGAAATTCAAGAAAGTAACGCAGACCATTTCCTATCTGCCGCACTTTGTATCCTGGGTTATCATCGCCAGCATCGCGAAGAACATTTTCAACGACGGCGGCGTTGTCGATTCCCTGGTTGGTGCCAATCTGCATTTGATGAGTACCAATTCTCCTTTGATCTGGATGGTCATCGTTATTATTGACTGCTGGAAAGAGATGGGATGGAATGCCATCATCTATCTGTCTTCCATGGCAGGTATCGATCCGGGCCTGTATGAAGCGGCACAGATCGACGGTGCGAACCGCTTCCAGAGAATGTGGCATATCACTCTGCCGGGTATCCGGCCCACGATCATCGTTCTGCTGATCATGAGTATCGGCGGCGCGCTCAATGTAGGTATGGAGAGACAGATGCTCCTCAGTAATGCACTGGTACAGGATCATACGATGGTTCTTTCCTGGTTCTCCTATACAAGAGGTATTAAGAGCAGCGATTACGGCCTTGGTACTGCGCTTGGCGTATTCCAGTCCGTAGTAGGCGTTACGCTTCTGATGATCGCGAATAAGATCGCCAGTCTGGTCGGCGAAGACAAATTGGTATAGAGTGAGGTGGCGAGATGAAAAATTTACATAAAACATGGTTCGACTATTTTCTTCTGTTGTTTTTTGCGATCATCCTGGTCGTGACGTTGTATCCGTTTATGAATGTGCTTGCGATCTCCTTGAACGACGCTACGGATACGATCAAGAATATTAACTTTATCATTCCGCGTCATTTTACGCTGGCAAACTACAAATATGTATTTAAGGAAGGCGGAATCGTACAGCCGTTGTTTATCTCCATCGCCAAGACCGTGATCGGAACACTGGCGGGCGTTATCTGTACGGCGATGCTGGCTTATACTTTAAGCCGCCGGGATTTCGTATTCCACAGGTTCTTCACACTGCTTTTCGTCATCACCATGTATGTAGGCGGCGGTATGATCCCGGAATACCTGTTGATCGTTCGGACACTGCATCTGGGTGATAACTTCCTGGTTTACATCATTCCGGGTCTGATCTGGGTTTACAATATGATCCTTGTCCGTTCCTTTATCGACGGACTGCCGGGCGCCCTGCAGGAAGCGGCGAAGCTGGACGGCGCCAACGACTTCCAGATCTGGTATAAGGTCGTTATGCCGCTGTGTACGCCGGTTATCGCGACCATCGCTCTGTATTATGCGGTAGGACAGTGGAACTCTTTCATGGATACTTATCTGTATGCGAAGAAGCTGCCCACCCTGCAGTATAAACTGTACGAGATCATGTCTCAGGCGACCATGCAGCTGGATACACATACCACCACCAATGCCACACAGGCAGTAACGCCTATGGCAATCCGTATGGCGGTAACGGTAGTGGCGACGGTGCCGATCATCATCGTATATCCTTTCGTGCAGAAGTATTTCGTAGGCGGTATGACACTTGGTTCGGTAAAAGACTAAAGTTACAGTTTTACTATTTATGAATTGATTTAGTTTTACATAGATCAAGGAAAGAAAAAAGGAGGACTTAAACATGAAAAGGAAGAAGATTTTAGCCCTGCTTGCAGTGGGAGCATTGCTGGCAGGTACGCTGACCGGTTGTGGCGGCGGTGGCGACGCGGCATCCGGAGATGCGGGAAGCGCAGGAGACTCCCAGGGAGCAGCAGAAGGTGACGGCGCACAGGCAGACAGTGGAGATGACACTTCGCCCATTACTTTTGAGTATTACAATGCGGACGGTAAGAACGGCAACTGGAGTGAGACGCCGGTTGGTGCGGCGATCACGGAAGCTACCGGCGTGACGCTGGAGATTACCTATCCGGTATCCAGCACCGGTGATGCCAGCGAGGACGTGGCATTGATGATCGCCAATGACGACTATCCGGATATGATCTATTCCAAAGCATCTGTAACGAACCTTTACGAAGCAGGCGCGTTGATCGACATGACGGATCTGATCGAGCAGTACGGACCCAACATCAAGAAGATGTACGGAGACGAGTTTGATAAGCTGAAATGGGGCGCTGACGATCCGGGTATCTATCAGCTGTCTTATGCGGGCGTGCGGGGTAAGATCTTCAGCACAGGCGGAACCTGCCAGATCCAGTATGCAGTGCTGGCAGAGAATGACTATAAATATCCTACGACACTGGCAGAGTATGAAGAGATGATCAAATCCTACCTGGCAGCACATCCGACCACAGAGGACGGTCTGGAGACCATCGGTATCTCCATGAGCGCATCCGACTGGCACTGGATGATCACCCTTGGCAACCCGGCAGGCTTTATCGCAGATGCGGCTCCGGATAACGGACAGTGGCTGATCGACGAGAATTATAACTGTACTTACAAGCATTCCAGCGACGACGAGAAGGAATATTTCAGATGGCTGAGCCGTATGTATGACGAAGGCATTCTGGATCAGAACTTTGCGACACAGACAGACGACGACTATATCGCGAAGCTCTCCAGCGGCCGCGTCGTTGCAATTACGGATGCAAACTGGCATTATATGCAGGCAAATGCTACTCTGAATGCAGATGGCAAGCAGGATAAGACATACTGTGGTCTGCCGGTTGTTATGGATCCAAACGACAAGGCTCCCACACTGATGTATCAGGGTCTGCAGGTTGGATATGGCCTTGCCATCACCAAGAGCTGTGAAGATCCCGTGCGTGCGATCAAGTTCCTGGATTACCTGTGCTCCGATGAAGGCGCAGTCCTTTACAGATGGGGTGTTGAAGGGGAACATTATCAGGTAGATGAGAACGGCATAAGATATCGTACCGAGGAAGAGATCGCGAAGTCGAAGTCGGATCCTGACTACAGCAAGAATACAGGTATCAACAACTATACAGGATTCCCGATCTACGGTGACGGCGTGCAGGATGAGACCGGCAATTACTATACACCGACCAGCAGAGAATCCGTGATCGCGGAGTATAATGAAGTAGAGAAGGCAGCCTGCGAGGCAATGGGCGTGGAGATGCTGACAGATATCTTCCCGCAGCCCGAAGAATTTGAGACACCGGTATACTCTCCTCTGTGGGCGTATGCAATCCCGCAGGAGCTGAGCAACAATGTATCCATCCTGGATGAGATCGCGTTCCCGGCACTTGTTAAATGTGTAACGGAGCCTGAGTCCTCCTTTGACGCTAACTGGGATGCGATGATCGCTGAGCTGGAGGCGAACGGCCTTGAAGAGACCAATGCGATGATGACAGAATTCCTGGCAACCAAGGTACAGTAAGTAACATATGAAGAACTTATTTGTCAGATGGTATGGTCTTGAAGACATAATATACAGGCTGTTATAATAAAGACGCATACACGTATGGGAAAGGCTGATATTGAATGAATATCAGCCTTTTCCGGTGAAAAAGTCATTCCATGAGAGGAAGACCGAAGTTTATGAAGAATGAAGCATTTCGGCAGGTTCATCAATACAGTAATCCGGCTCCGGTACTGATATTTCGGCATACGAAAGGAAGGAACACGGGCGTGGATGCCCACTGGCATAACGATCTGGAGATCAATTTTGTGTCAAAAGGACAGGTACGGTTCTATGTGGGCGGACAGAAAAAAGACCGTTCCGCAGGCGGCGTCTGTCTTGTAAGCAGTGGGGAAGTGCATTCCGCAGCGACTGTGTTTGAAGGAACAGATGAGAACGCGTCAGGGATTACGCTGCTGATTCAGCATGATTTCCTGACCAGTGTGATCCCCAACTATGACAGAATCACGTTTGCGGATCCGCTGAAAAGGGAAGAAGAGAAGATTGCAGCGTATCTTGTCAGGATCGAGGAGCTGTATGAAGGACAGAAGGATGTCAGTGTGAGCGTCAGGATCCTGGGGCTGGTGTGCCAGATCTTATCTGTGCTGCTGGAGGAGTGTGCCATAGAAAAGGACAGTGTGGATGTCAACTACTGGAAGGATTCAGAGCGGCAGAAGATCATTCTGGACTATATCCATTTAAATTATGATCAGCCGCTGCGGCAGGGGGAGCTGGCGGAGAAATTCCACTTTTCCAGAGAATATTTCTGCCGTTTCTTTAAGCGCTATACCGGGCAGACTTTCAAGGAATATCTGACCGGATACCGCCTGACCCACGCGGAGCAGATGCTTCGCAGTTCCGGCAGTTCTATCGTGGAGATTGCCCATTGTAACGGGTTTCCGGATGAACAGTCATTTATCAGGGCCTTTAAGAATCAGTACAAGGAATCCCCGGGGAAATACCGTAAGGCATGGATTGAGAGATGAGATAAAACTGGTTAAATAATGCCTATAAAGTGGATAATTTGTCACTAGTGTATGGCAGATACTTCCTATTAAAATAGAGGCAGCATAACAGGGGGTCCCTGTTATTGATGTGATGGCATAGATCATATCGTATGTAAAACACAGAATTGTTGTGAAGGAGGATGAAGAGGAATGAAACGCAGAAAGATTTTGGCACTGCTGACCGTAGGTGCGCTGCTGGCCGGCACACTGAGCGGATGCGGCGGTGACAGCGGGGCGTCAGGAGACGCCGGCAGTGCAGGAAGCACGGGAGAGGCAGCAGGAGAGAGCGCGGACGCGCAGGGCGGCGGAGATGATACTTCACCGATCACCTTTGAGTATTACAATGCGGACGGTAAGGATGACGGCTGGAGCGATACACCGGTAGGTTCCGCCATTGCGGATGCGACAGGTGTCAGACTGGAGATCACCTATCCGGTATCCAGCACCGGAGATCCTTCCGAGGACGTGGCTTTGATGATCGCCAACGATGAGTATCCGGATCTGATCTATTCCAAGACGTCTGCAGCCAGCCTTTATGAGGCGGGAGCGCTGATCGACATGACGGACCTGATCGAGCAGTACGGCCCGAACATCAAGAAGATGTACGGGGACGAGTTTGAGAAGCTGAAATGGAGCGCCGATGATCCTGGCATCTATCAGTTGTCCTATGCAGGTGTGGGCGGCAGATATTTCAGCACGGGCGGAACCTGTCAGATTCAGTATGCGGTATTGAAAGAGAATAACTATGAGTATCCCAAGACTCTGGACGAGTATGAGGCGATGATCAAGTCTTATCTGGCGGCGCATCCCACTACGGAGGATGGTCTGGAGACCATCGGTATGTCGATGAGCGCTGCGGACTGGCACTGGATGATCACGCTGGCGAATCCGGCAGGTTATATCGCGGATGCAGCGCCCGACAATGGTTCCTGGCTGGTGGATGAGAACTATAATTGTATCTTCAAACAGAAGAGCGAGAATGAGAGAGAATATTTCAAATGGCTGAGCCGTATGTATGATGAAGGCATTCTGGATCCGAACTTTGCAACACAGACGGATGACGATTATATCGCGAAGCTCGTCAGCGGCCGCGTGATCGCGATTACGGATGCAAACTGGCACTATTATCAGGCACATGTATCTCTGAATGCAGAAGGAAAAACAGATAAGACTTACTGTGGTCTTCCGGTGACGCTGCGTGCTGACCAGAAGGCGCCCAGCTTAATGTATCAGGGTCTGCAGGTTGGTTACGGAATCGCCATCACCAAGAGCTGTGAGGATCCGGTGCGCGCGATCAAGTTCCTGGATTACCTGTGTTCCGATGAAGGCGCGATCCTTTACCGCTGGGGCATCGAGGGAGAGCATTATTTCTTGGATGAGAACGGCATGAGATATCGTACCGAAGAAGAGATCGCGAAGGCGAAGACGGATCCCGATTATGGCAAGAATACCGGAATCGGCAGCTGTGTGGGATTCCCGATCTATGGCGACGGTGTGCAGGATGCCAACGGGGATTACTATACACCCACCAACAAGCAGTCCACCATCGCAGAGTACAATGAGGAAGAGAAGGCTGCCTGCGAGGCATGGGGCGTAGAGATGCTGACGGATATCTTCCCGCAGCCGGAAGAATTCGAGACGCCGCCTTACTCACCGCTGTGGGCGTATGGAGTTCCGCAGGAGATCAACAGCACCGTGACAGTCTTAAATGAGATTCTGTTCCCGGCGCTTGTAAAATGTGTGACCGATCCTGTAGATTCTTTCGACGCCAACTGGGATGCGATGCTGGCAGATCTGGAGGCAAATGGCATGCAGGAAGCAAGCGATATGATGACGGAGTTTTTGGCAACAAAACTGCCGCAGTAAGGTTACCTGATATTTCACATTTTCTCCATGTAGAGCAGCTTATTTAATCTAATATGCATATACATTCGGAAAGGACTGATATTTGGAAGGATATCAGTCTTTTCCAGATTTACCGGCGAAACGGTGCGTAAGATGTATTATAGTCCGGATAAGATGTGCAATTATCAGGGTTACGTCTGACACGGAGAACAGATAGAATGGAAAGACAGCGGCAAAGAGTGAGAATCAGAAAGCGTTATGATAATTAAGAATACAAAAAATTAAGAATATGATAATTCAAGAAAAGGAGACGAAGCTATGGAAAAGAAGAACACACCCTTTTGGGACAGTTCGCTGCCAATCGAAAAACGGCTGGACTGGCTGCTTGCCAGGATGACGATCGAGGAGAAGCTGAACTGTCTGTCGTCGAGGATGCCGGCGCTTGAGCGGCTGGGGATTCCTGCCATGTCCTTTGGCGGGGAGGCGGCTCACGGCGTGGAGGCCAGAAATGACCAGAACAGGCTTGGCGGGCCGGAACCCACCACGTCCTTCGTGCAGCCCATCGGCATGAGCGCCACCTGGGATCCGGAGCTGATCAAACAGGCCGGCACGGTGACCGGCACAGAGGCGCGGGTGATCTATCACAGACATCCGGACAGAGGCTTAAGCCGCTGGGCGCCTACGGTGGATCTGGAGCGCGATCCGCGCTGGGGCAGAACGGAAGAAGGATATGGAGAGGATCCGGTGCTGACCGGAGAGATGGCTTCCGCTTATGTACAGGGAATGCAGGGGGATAACGATCGTTATCTGCGTGTAGCGGCGACCTTAAAGCATTTTTACGGTAACAATACGGAAGTGGGACGGGGCTGGAAAAATGTTTCCATTGATCCCCGCAACAAGTATGAACTGTATCTGGAGCCTTTCCGCCGGGCCATCGAGAAGGGCGGAGCGGAAGCGATCATGACCGCCTACAATAAGATAAACGGTACGCCGGGAATGTTAAATGACGAGGTACAGAAGATTCTCAAGGATGAGTACGGCCTGGTACACGCGGTGAGCGACGGCGGCGCTACGGCACTGGTGGCGGCTCTGCATCATTACTACGGGACCAATGCGGAGACGGTGGCTGCGGCGGTGAAGGCGGGTGTGGATACCATGTCCGACGATCCGGTGATGGTGGAGCAGGCGGCAAGGGAAGCCTGGGAGCTGGGGCTGCTGACAGAGGAGCAGATCGATAAGGCTCTTCGCTGTGCGTTCCGTACCAGACTGCGTCTTGGCATCTATGATGCGCAGCCGGGCAATCCCTACGACAGGGTGACGGAGGCAGATCTGGATACGGCCGAGAGTCGTGCGGTCTGCCGGCAGGTGTCCAGGGAGGCGGTTGTGCTTTTGAAAAACGAAGACGGTTTTCTGCCGCTTTCCAAAGAACAGGCCGGGGATCTGGCGCTGATCGGCCCGCTGGGCGATGCCTGGTATCAGGACTGGTACGGCGGAGAACCGCCTTTCCGGACGACGCTTCTGGACGGCATAAAGGAGCTTACAGGAGCCGGGATTGCCTGTGCGGACGGTCTGGACAGGGTGGTGTTCCGCTGCGGAGAGCAGGGAATCGCCGTGGCAGAGGACGGCACATTGTGCCTGCGCGACGAACCGGATGTGTTTATCCGGGAAGACTGGGGATCGGGCAGCCACACGTTCCGCTGTGTCAGGACGGGCAAGTATATGAATTCCAGGCTGTATGGCGGCCCGGACAGCAAGGAGGAACCGGGACGGATCGCGGCGGAGAAGGATTCGGCGATGGACTGGTTCGTGATGGAGATCTTCCATGTGGAGCCGAAAGAGGACGGCAGCGTGTTTTTGACCAACCGTTTCGGCATTCCCGTACAGGCACGTGAGGACGGCAGTCTCTGGTCTGTGCAGGGCGGGGATGGCACGCCTTTTGTCATGGAGACGGTGGAAGACGGGCTGCAGGAAGCGGTGAAGCTGGCGGGAGCCAGAAAGACCGTGGTGCTGGCTCTCGGCTGTAATTCCATGATCAATGCGAAGGAAGAAGTGGACCGGGAGACCATTGAACTGCCGCCCGCGCAGGAGAAGTTGCAGGAAGCGGTGTATGCGGCCAACCAGCGGGTAGTGCTGGTGTTGTTCTCGAATTATCCGTATGCCGTCAATCTGGCACAGGAGAAGCTGCCGGCGATTCTCTGGAGCGCGACCGGGGCTCAGGACATGGGAGCGGTCATGGCGGAAACGCTGTTCGGACACAACAATCCCGCCGGCCGGCTGAACCTGACCTGGTATCAGGGGGACCATCAGCTGCCGGATATTGATGACTATGATATTATCGGCAAGGGACGCACCTACCGGTATTTTGAGGGTGACGTGCTCTATCCTTTCGGGTATGGTTTAAGCTATACGCAGTTTGCCTATTCGGATCTGTCGGTGACGCTGCAGGACGGCGCGATGCTGCACATCTCCCTGCAGGTGGAAAATACAGGCAGTGCGGCCGGAGATGAAGTGGTACAGATCTACGGGACGGCGCCTGCTTCCCGCGTGAAGAAACCGCTTCGGCAGCTGCTGGCATTCAGACGCTTAAAGGATGTGGCGCCGGGAGAAAGCCGCAGGGTGGAATTTGTGGTTCCGACAGAGGAATTCCGTTTCTACGATGTAATAAGCAGGCAGCTTATGGTGGAACAGGGAAGCTATACGATCTATGCGGGTCCTTCCAGTGCGCAGGCGCTTCTCATGGCGCAGGTGGAGCTGCCGGGACAGCAGACAGGAGAGCGGTGTCTGCGGCAGAGAACGGCGGCAGACCTCTATGATACTTATGAAAATATGGTATTGACAGAAGGACATTTCGGCTTTAAGGCAGTGGTTCTCCATGATCCGGCGAAGAAAGGCGTGCTGTGTTACGGCGACTGTAAGCTGGAGGAAGGCGTGCAGGCACTGCTGCTGCATTGCAGAAGCGCAGAAAAGAGCAGTATCACCGTCTTTATAGATGACCGTAAGGCGGCCTTCTGGGAGGGCGATACGGCGTCTTATGAGCGGATGCCGATGCCGCCGCTTGATGAAAAGGCAAGAGAGGACGCAAAGCGGCGGAAGGCCAGCTGGCAGCCTGTCTACACCGATGTACGGCTGCCTTTGGACGAGGCTTTGATCGGGGAGGTCGTAAAGGCCGGGAGGGCCGTGGAGATCCGTCTGGAGCTGACGGGAGATATCAGTCTGTGCAGTCTGCAGGCGGAATATAAGCCGGACAGCTCTCCCGCGCAATAAAGGTGACGGGGAGTACTTTGGAAGTGACGGAGCATCCGGGCGTGTAGAGCTGGTCGTTGAGCAGATTGATGATCTCGGATGCCGCGTGCTCCAGCTGCAGATGCATAACGGAGAGGCTGGGGAATGATACCGCGCTGATTTCCTGGTTGTAGTCCCCGATGGCGATGAGCTCCATGTCGTCGGGGAAGCGGACTCCCTTTTCGATGAAAGCGCGCAGAGCGCCCAGCGCGAGTTCTTCGCGCAGATAGAAGATACAGTCTGTCTCAGGGTGTTCACGCAGCAGCCTTGCGGTTGCTTCGTAGCTGCTCTTAGGGGAATAGTCGGTGCGGCAGATCAGGGTTTCTTCCATACCCAGTGACTGACAGGTGTAGGCGAAAAGATTCTGGCGTATGTGCATACCGTTGAAGGTGGGCGGACTGGAGACCACTGCCGGATGTTTCCTGCCGTGGGAGGCAAAAATTCTGGCCGGGATTGAGCCGATGGTACGGTCGTCCATGACGACGCTGGAATACTTGTCGGAATAACGGTTGTACAGGATGACCGGGCGCGGGAAACTGTTGCTGTCCAGAAACTCCATATCGCTCTCGGAGGCGTTGCAGACGATGATGCCGTGACAGGAGAGAAGCAGTTCGTTTCTCATGGCATGACTAAGCTGTCCGGCCCGGTACGACTGCAGCAGTACCTCGAAAGGCAGGTGATTGGTTGCGATGTTGTCCTCGATGCCGCGGAAGAAATGGATCATCGTCTGGGTACGGGAATCCGAGACCCAGAAGATCAGGATCCGGTGGGCGAACTGACTGCCGGCTTTCTTCAAGCCGACGGCCTGGAGGTTTGGCAGATAGCCCATGCGTCTGGCAATCTCCAGTACCCGTTTCTCGGTCTTGGGAGAGATCTTCCTTTCTTTGGATTTTCTGTTGAGGATCAGGGAGACGGTAGTCGGTGAGACATTTGCTTCCCGTGCGATTTCTTTGATTGTGACCATAAGGATACTCCTGGTTATTATTCACGATGCCCTGCACTACGCCATGCGGCCCGTCAAGCGGCAGGCTGAGCATTACTATAATTTATGCTACAGGAAAAACGGGACAGGGTCAAGGTCTGAAATGGATATCAGAGAGAGGATTGTAACAGCGGATTTACAACAGGATATTGTTACAGTTTGCGGCCGGATGCCCTGCAGCAGGGTGCAGGACACCGTGAATAGTAACAGGATATTTTCTGACAGTAGGCAGGTTAAGCAGAAGAATTGACAAACATCCGTTAAAAATGTATGATAAATAACTGAGGACTAAAACGATAAACTTAGAATTTGACAAAAAAATCAAAACAAGAAACAACAGGCAACAGAAAATAAAAGAATGATCATAAGGAGGCAGTAAGAATGGAAAAGAAATTTATTTTCGATGACAAGACAGCCATTGTGGAGACTGAGAAAGGAAAGGTACGTGGGTATTTCTATGACGACATGTACATCTTCAAGGGAATCCCCTACGCGAAGGCGAAGAGATTCCATGCACCCGAACCGGCAGATGCCTGGGATGATGTGATGACCACAATTAACTATGGACATGTATGTCCGCTTCTGGATGAGCCGCAGCCCGGCATCGGTGAGATGATGGTGCCGCACCGCTACTGGCCCATGAGTGAGAACTGCCTGAATCTGAACATCTGGACGCCGGGTCTGGACGGGGAGAAACGCCCTGTCATGGTATGGCTGCACGGCGGCGGATTCTTTGCCGGTTCTTCTATCGAGCAGATTGCTTATGAAGGGGAGAACATGTGTAAGCTGGGACAGGTGGTAGTGGTGTCCGTGAACCACAGATTGAATGTGCTCGGCTACTGCGATCTGTCAGCATTCGGTGAGGAATATGCGAATTCCGGCAATGCGGGAACCGATGATCTGGTGGCTGCGCTGCGCTGGCTTCATAATAATGTAGAGAAGTTCGGCGGCGATCCGGAGAATGTGATCGTATTTGGACAGTCCGGCGGCGGCGCGAAGGTGACTACACTGCTGCAGACACCGGCGGCGGACGGCCTGATCGCCAAGGGTATCAACATGAGCGGCGTTTTGGGCGGCGCGATGGCGGACTGCAAGGGAAGCGGCGAGAAGCTGGTACGGGCTATGATGAAGGAATTGAAGATCGAGGATGTGAAAGCGCTGGAGACGGTTCCGTTTGCCGAGCTGGGTGCTGCTTATAATAAGGTAAAACCCGAGTTGGAGAAGGCCGGCGAATATGTGGGCGGAGCGCCTTTTGTCAACGATTTCTATAAGGGAGAACCGATCTCCAACGGTTTCCGTAAGGAGACGGCGCATGTTCCGCTGATGGTAGGCAGTGTGTTTGGCGAGTTCGGTTCCTTTGCGCCTACGCCTTACGACCGCCGCAGCATAACGACAGAAGAAGGTATTGCGTATGTGAAGAACGAAGCCGGCGATGAGGATGTGACAGAGCTGATCGCAAGTTTCCAGAAAGCATATCCGGAGCGTAACCCGGTGGATATCATGACCGCAGATTTCTTCTTCCGCGCACCGGAGATCGACTATATCAGGGAGAGAAGCAAATGCAACGATAAAACATGGTCCTATCTGTTCAATCTGGACATGAACTTTGACGGCAGCCGGACACCCTGGCATTGTGCCGATATCCCGTATTTCTTCCACAATACGGCGTTTACGCCTTATACCCAGGAAGAGGGCGTTACGGAGCGTGTAGAGAAACTGATCTTTGACTCTGTAATGGCATTTGCTAAGAACGGCAACCCGGAGAATCCGGAGATGCCAAACTGGCCTGCCTGCACGCCGGAGGAAGAGGCGACACTGGTGATCGATAAGGAGTCTGTTGTGAAGGTGAACTTCGATCACGAGCTTGTTCCGATGCTTGCCAAAGTGATGGGTCCGATCATTGCCAGAAATATGGCGAAGAGGATGAAGGACGTGCAGCATTAAACAGCAGGTTTTTGGAGAGCTGTACATAGAATGAAGAGTAAGATTAGATACCCTGCCTGATTTTGGGCGGGGTATCCGTGTCTGGAGTTCTTCCATTCTATTTGCTGTTGATTGCTGTCGTATGCGCAGGGATTATTTTGCGAAGGCAGGACAAAAAAACGGGTTCAACCATGACTGATCGGACCCGGTAAAATTTAATCAGAATTCATGTCAAATGAAATGTTGTTCTGTTTGAGAAGATTTTCTAAATAATCAATATGGGAAGACAATGTTTTGATTTTGGGCAGATAATAAGCATCCAATTCATCTTTGGATTCCTTTTTTGCGCGGGCGATCACTTCTTCGGAAGTAGTGCCAAATAGATGAAATAATCCTTCACATACCATAGTGGATTCTCCTTTCGCTTTCAGATTGGCGGTGGTTAACTGATTCAAATATTTTGTATAAATATCCTGTTCTTTATGCGCGGCATAATCGTGAGAAAGACGGTTGATCAGTTCAATATCCTGCAGGTTATCGGTCAGGCAGCGCAGATAAAGATTTTCTTCCGGCGGCAGTTCGTATGTAACGATAAGTTGAATCATAAATGTTTCTTTATTGATATGATATATCCCCGGAGAGATTTTTTCAACAGTTAAATGACGATCTTTGCATAAATGTTTTGTCAGCTTACGAGGATAGCGAAAAGCGAGGAAAGTGATGCTGATATCCAGTGAGGTGTATTGTGTTGTTCCGCCGGCCTGGTCGATGAAGAGTCCTGCGTAACCGATGGTCTTATAGTATGAACCGATTGTTATGGAGGAATGGATTCCTTTGATCTCGAACAGGTTGTAGCTTGTGAAAATACGGGCGATATTTTTGGGGATTGCCTGTTGTGACAGTTTTTTGATCACCAACAGGTCAATACGGTAGCTGTTTTTACCAAGGATAAATTCCGGTTGGAAATCAAGAAGGTCAGCATAATCCCGCAGTTCGATCTGCACAGCACAGACAGCGGCCTCGTGCCAGTTAACATAGTGCTTTGGAATAGTAGAGTTTGTAGAAGAAGATGGAGAAATAACGTGTGTTTGCGTCATGGATATGCCTTTCCTGGGACGGGCGTCAGAGAGCTGCCCGAGAATATCAGATAAACAAGAATCGTAACAGATGTAACATAGACGATATACTACATATATCATACAAACAAGATCCCTGCAAACATAATTTGATGCAGAGCATGTAGAAAATTTTTGCAGATAATATGAAAAAATAAGGTGCATGTAACAAAATATAGTGAGCTTGTACAATTTATAACTCATTACATACAAGATATTGTATTGTGCATATTCATAAATACTGGGAAACAGATAAAGACAAAACAAAAACAATAAACAGCAGGACGGAACAGGAATCTTTGCAACGGGTATCCTGTCGGGCATTAGAAGTTCCAGACGGGAAACGCAGGATTAAGCAGGCAATCTGTACATAAAATGGAGGGTAAGATTGGATACCCCGCCTGATTTTGGGCGGGGTGTCCGTCTGCCTTTTTGTCAAAATGCATAATAATGAAAAGAACCGTTCAAAACATTTTCAAAAATACTGAAAATGCTCAAAAATAATTGCCATACACCGCAAAATACAGTATGATATTAGAATGAGTGAAAAAATATAGTTTGTGTGTTGATACCGGAATCGTTAAGGAGGAAAGAGAAATGTACCATTGTCATGTTCATTTTCACTTAGTGGGCATTCGACAGGATGTATTTGCGGTCATCGAAGAGATGTCTCCACTGACATGTTTTACGCATGAGTTTACGAAGAGTGAAAGGGCCGGGGACGCCTCGACTGGCGGAGCGGATGTGATCCTGGCGGATCTGCGGGACATGGATGTGCGGGAGACAGTGTGTGCACTGACTGCAGACAGAGGGGAGGATACAGAGCTCATTCTGCTTGCTGAGAAAGAGCAGATTCCGCTTTTAACCGAGATGCTGGACGGGGTGAAGGATATCTGGACACTGCCGATGTCCGAGGAGGAGATCCGGTTCCATTTCCTGAGATGGCAGCAGGCCTACAAGACGGGCAAGGATTACTGGCAGACCAGTCATTTTCTGGAGGCTACGATCAATAATGTTCCGAATCTCATCTGGTACAAGGACAAAGACGGTGTGCATGAGAAGGTGAACGACAGCTTCTGCAGGACGGTGGGTAAGACGAAGCAGAAGGTGGAAGGCCAGCGGCATGCTTATATCTGGGATGTGGAGGAGGACGATCCTGCCTGTATCGAGTCGGAACGTCAGGTCATGGAGAAGGAACAGACTTTTGTCTCCGAAGAGCGCGTGAAGGCCGGAGACAGTCTCAGGCTGCTTACGACTTACAAATCCCCGCTGTATGATATCGACGGAAGTGTAATGGGCACTGTGGGCGTGGCCATCGACGTGACACAGGAACGGGCTTATGAGCAGGAGATCATACAGAAGAACCGCACACTAGAGACGATCTTTAACAATATCGAGTGCGGTGTTATGTACCACAGTGTGGACGGATCCAAGATCATCAGCGTGAATCAGGCGGCACTGGATATTCTTGGATATGATTCCCTGGATGAGATGGCGGAGAATGGATTTGACATGATCGCCTCTTCCGTTATGGAGGAAGACAGGGAAGAGCTGCTGGAGAATATCCGGGGACTGCAGGAAGAAGGAGACAGCGTCAGCGTGGAATACCGTGTGCGCCGTAAGGACGGGGCGATCCGGTATGTGATGGGGAATGTGAAGCTGATGCGGGAGAATGACGAGCTGCGGTATCAGCGGTTTGTTTTGGACTGTACGGACAGGAAGCTGCAGGAGGAAGAGAATGAGCGGCAGCAGATGGAGCTTGTGCAGGCGCTGAGCATAGACTATAAGGTGGTCTGTTTTTTTGATCTGGAGACAGGGATCGGGAAGCCGCTGCGTGTGGAGGAAGCAAGCCGGCAGTTCAGAGAGTCTTTTGCAAAAGAACTTTCTTTCGAAGAGAGCATGGATTTCTATATAGAGAAGTATGTATGTGAGGAAGACCGTGAGATGGTACGGCAGGCAACGTCCAGAGAAGAGATAGAGAAGGGGCTGTCCGAAGGGAAACAGTACCATGTGAATTTCCGCACAATAAGAAGAGGACAGCCGGAGTATTATCAGATGAAGATCGTGCGGGCCGGTATCCGCAGCGAGCGCGGCAGCATCGTTCTTGGTATCCGCAGCGTGGATAAGGAGATCCGCAATGAGATGGAGCAGAGAGGGCTCTTAAAGGATGCGCTGATGCAGGCCAACAGGGCCAGCAAGGCCAAGAGCGTGTTCCTCTCCAATATGTCTCACGATATCCGGACGCCGATGAATGCGATCGTAGGCTTCACTTCGCTGGCGATGAAGCATATTGATAACAGGGAGCGGATGGAAGAATATCTCAAGAAGATCATGACGTCGGGGAATCATCTGCTGAGCCTGATCAATGACGTTCTGGATATGAGCCGCATCGAGAGCGGTAAGATCCGGCTTGACGAGAAGGCGTGCAGCTTGCCGGAGATCCTGCACAGTATCTGCAATATCGTGCAGGCGGATGTACATGCGAAACAGCTGGAGTTACATATTGATACACTGGATATACGCAACGAGGATATTTACTGTGATAAGCTGCGTCTGAACCAGGTGCTGCTCAATCTGCTTGGCAATGCGGTCAAGTATACCGGTGCGGGCGGTGCGATCAACATGCGGATCACGGAGAAGGCCGGCGCGCCGGATGGTTTTGCCCAGTATGAGTTTTCCATTAAGGACAACGGCGTGGGTATGAGCGATGAATTCGTGGAGCATATCTTCGAACCTTTTGAGCGGGAGAAGAATTCCACGACCAGCGGGATCCAGGGCACCGGGCTGGGTATGGCCATTACCAAGAACATCGTGGACATGATGAACGGTACCATCGAAGTGGAAAGCGAGCTGGGTGTAGGCTCAACCTTTACGGTTTCCTTCGTCTTCCGGACCAGAAAGGATGAGAAGGAAGAACAGGCGATACCGGAATTGAAGAACTGCAGGGCGCTGGTGGTGGATGATGATTTCAACACCTGTGACAGTGTTTCTTATATGCTGGGGCAGATCGGTCTGCGGGCGGAGTGGACGCTGTCCGGCAAGGAGGCGGTACTGCGTACCAAACAGGCCAGCATGCGTAAGGACGGTTATCTTGTCTATATCATCGACTGGCTGCTGCCGGATATGAACGGTATCGAGGTGACCAGAAGGGTAAGACAGGTGATGGGGGACAACGTCCCGGTCATCGTCCTGACGGCATATGACTGGTCGGAGATCGAGGAAGAGGCCAAGGAGGCCGGCGTCACGGCTTTTTGCAGCAAGCCGCTTTTCATGTCGGAGCTGCGTAAATGTCTGCGTACCGTCATCGGTGCGGAGGAGCAGGTAGAGGAAGAGAAGGAAGGCGGGGCAGTACAGTTTAAGGCGGGACGTATTCTGCTTGCCGAGGACAATGAGCTGAATCAGGAGATCGCTGTGGAGATTCTTGGCGGCGCCGGCTTTACGACGGAAGTCGCAGAGAATGGAAAGATTGCCCTGGAGATGCTGCAGAGATCAGATCCCGGTTATTATCAGCTGGTGCTGATGGATGTGCAGATGCCTGTGATGAGCGGGTATGAGGCAGTCAGAGAGATACGACAGCTGGAGAACCAGAGACTGGCAGACATCCCGGTGATCGCCATGACAGCCAACGCTTTTGAGGAAGATAAGCAGGAGGCGCTGCGCAACGGTATGGACGGCCATATCGCGAAGCCGATCAATATTGAACTTCTGTTCACAACGTTAAATAAGGTCCTGGCAAGAGAGAAATGCGGCTGAGAGGATCGTTGACGCTGGAAATTGTAAACCGGCGTGAGTGGTAGAGAGAAGAACAGAGAGATTAGAACAGAAGAAAGGGAACCGGACGTCAGGTGAGACGGCAGGTTCCCTTTTTTCGGTAATCATGTATTGATCCGGCGCCGTTATGGCTGGATAAAATCAGAGCAGATCGCTACATATCCCCGGCTGTCAATGTTGAACAGCAGGCTGCAGGCAGGGGCCTGTTTGTAGAAGATCTTGGCAAACTGATCGAAGGTCAGCAGATCCGTTTTATCCAGTTGATATTTCACGTCAACCGGGAAAAATTTGTTGATATAATCCACAAGCTGTATGGAGAGCATCTTCATGGCGTCGATCACAGTGCGGTCGATCCGTTTGATATCCATTTCCAGGATGTTGTTCAGGGTGAGGATCGCCACAGCCTCTTCGCAGACGATGTATACCTGCTGCTTCTGCTGGGATTTGTGGCTGTAGGTCAGGCGGTAACAGAGCGGTTTGCCGACCTTGAAGCCTTCTCCGCCGTAATGCTGGCTGACAAGCTGCACCGGGGCACGGCTCATCGTCTTTAATCCCTGAGTAGCCGCCTTGATGATGGAATCCATCTTGTCATCGGAAGATTTATGTACCCATTTGTTGGCGTTCTTACCGGTGATGGCGCGGTCTTCGACCATGATATGGCCGGTAAGCCAGCCGACGCAGATGCCGATAAAATGCTGGACAGCTTCAACGGAATAATTCTGGTCTTCCAGTTCTGCTTCCAGGGCCGGCAGTGTCTGGTCACGAAGATTATCATGCAGGCTCTTGTGCATGGGCAGTCCGGCGTAAGCGATGGATTTCATATATTCCTCTTCTTCTGCAAAATGCTTTATGGTGTAGCTTTTGAAATATTTGATCCCTTCTTTGCAGGCATGCTGCTGTTTCTCCGGATTCTCGGTGAAGGCGATCAGTTTGTTTACGATTGAAAACAGTTTCTGGTGAGCTTTGTCGATCTCAGCCACATCAAGATTAAAACGATCATTCCACTTGATTTCTGCCATGGGTTCCATTCTCCTTATCTCCTTATGTTTGTATTTGATCTCCTGGTATTTGATCATTGTGTTGTGCTGTCGCAGAGCGGCGCGGTTCAGACAACAGGATGATTTTAACATTTCTGCATCAATAGTACAAGAGGGACAGCTTAATAAAAAACGGGGAAATGACAGAATGAAAAAGTTACAGTTCAGTCCGGGACTTAAGATATGTTTTTTTAGAAAATGCTTGCCATTTTTCTTAAAACAACGTAATCTAAATATATATCTTTTGAAGAAAGAAATAGCAGGATAAAGGGGACGAGCGAATGAGAGAGAAATTACAGACGGTCGGTGTAAAATATGATGAGGTATTGAAGCGCTTCATGGGAAAAGAGGATTTTTATCTGAGGATGCTGCGGAAATTTCTGGACGACAAGAATTATGAAGGCTTGAAGACGGCAGTGGAGGAGAAGCGCTGGGCGGATGCATTCACATATGCCCATACGGTAAAGGGTCTGTGTGGTAATCTCGGACTGGACGGTATTCTGGAGTATGCGGTTCCGCTGACGGACGAGGTGCGTTCCGAGCCTTACGACGAGGAGAAGATCGGCAGCTATATGGAGCAGGTGACGAGAATGTATGAGGAGACACGGGATGTGATCCAGTCTCTATAAGAAAGGATGCATTGACACTCATGGAGGGCAGGCCCGGCGGGCCTGCTTTTTTCAGGGACAGATTATTTCGGAATTTTTAAGAAATAGAGACGGTGGATTTAAGATTTTGCCGTTATGATGAGCAGTGGAATTATCTGTGCAGATGCATATTTAAGGAAGAGAAAGGACAGCGGACCGGATGGGGAAGAAGATGATGGGTTTATTATGTATTTTGGGGGCACTGTTTTGTTTTGCCTACTGCGGGGTGGTGTTTATGATCAGATCCGGCAGCAGGTTTTATCTTGTATGGGCGGCAGGCGGGATCTGTCTGTTGGGACTGTTTTGCGTGCTGCACTTTGGCGTATGGGACAGGACACCTCTTTTCCTGCGAAGGATGTTCTGTCTGCTTGCTGTAGTGGGCGCAGTGCTGTTTGTGATCGTGGAGGGCTGCATCATCAGCCACTACCGGGACAAAGGCCGGGAGGGACTTGATTATATCATTGTTCTGGGGGCGCAGATGAAGGAGAAGGGGCCCAGCGCGGTACTGCAGTTCAGGTTGGACGCGGCGTATGCATATCTGATGAACAATGAGAATACGGTCTGCATCGTGTCCGGCGGCCAGGGCAGGAATGAGCCCTGCAGTGAGGCCGAAGGCATGTATGCGTATCTTACACAGAAGGGGATCCCGGCACAAAGGATCCTTATGGAGGACCAGTCCACGGATACCGCGGAGAACATCGCCTACAGTGCGGAGCTGATCGGGACAAAGGACGTCAGCGTGGGGATCGTCACCAACAATTTCCATGTGTTCCGGGGCATCCATCTGGCGAAGGCGGCAGGGTTTCGGGAAGTGTGCGGCATTGCGGCGCGCTCCAATGTATATTTCCAGCTGAACAATATGGTACGGGAGTTTTTCGGCATCATGAAAGATTTTGCATTCGGGAATTTTTTGTAAAAAATCTTTCCGGCACATTGGATTTACAGGCGGGGTATGGTATGATAATGTAATAGTTCCGGCAGGAATGTCATTGATCAGGAATGGGTAAGAACAGTAAACGATTTCAGGAAAGCGGCGACGGATAAATTGAAAAACAGAAATACAGGGATAACGGGGCAGGGCCGGCTGCGGTGTGTGGCGCAGTATACCGCGGTGCTTTTTTTGACGGCGGTACTGCTGTCGGGCTGCGGCAAAGAGGAACAGTTAAGTAATACGAAGCAGGGCATGAATGCGGTGGAGGCGCTGCAGTATGAGGAAGCGCTGGGACATTTTCAGGCGGCTTTGGAGAAGGGCGAGGACGTTAGAGCGCTGTACCGCGGTATGGGACTGGCTTATATGGGGATGACCCGCTATGAGGAGGCGATCCACTATCTGGAGGCGGCGCTTCATGAGAGCAGCGGCCGGGTGGAGGATATGGATTTTGATATCAATTATTATCTGGCCACGGCGTATTATAAGAGTGGGCGGCCGGAGGATGCGGTGAGTGCCTACAATGCGATCCTGGCGCTTCGGCCCAGAGAGAAGAATGCTTTCTATCTTCGGGGATACGTCAGGCTGTCCCAGAATGATTTTGATAATGCGCAGAAGGACTTCGAAGCGGCCGTAGCGCTGGACGGTAAGGACTACGACCAGATGATCCGCATTTACATGGCGCTGGAGGAATACGGCTACAAAGAGGCGGGCATGGTCTATCTGCAGAAGGTGATGGCGGAGAATGAGAAATCCATCTCGGACTATGATATGGGCCGCATGAGTTATTACATGGGCGACTATGAGAAGGCGAGGGACTATCTTTCGAAGATGGATTCGTCGAAGGATTACGGCGCGGCGCTGTATCTGGGCAGGACTTATGAGGCGCTGGGGGACTATAATTACGCGTCCGGGATCTATGCCGCCTATACGGAGAATGACCAGACCAAGGCGGAGATCTACAACCAGCTGGGGCTGTGCAGGATGCAGATGAAGGAATACACCGCGGCGCTGGAGGCTTTTCAGGCGGCTATGAATATCGAGGACAACGGCATGATGCAGAGCCTGAAGTTCAACGAGATCGTGGCCTATGAATATATGGGCGACTTTAAGACTGCGTCGGCGTTGATGAACAGTTATCTGAAGTCCTATCCGGATGATGAGACGGCAAAGCGGGAGTATGAGTTCCTGCGGACGCGGTAAGGCAACAGAGAAGCCAAAGGCGAACTGTTACGCGGTAAGGGTGAGGGCTGCTGTTTGTGGATTGACAAGCAAAATAGCCGATGGTACTATTTTAATAATAACAGGGAAGGTATGGTAGCGGCATGAAAAATACTTATGTGCGTGTAAAAGGCATTATTAAAAAGGGGGAGGAATATCTGGTGATCAGGAGATGGGTAGACGACCATATTCCGACCCCTTATGTATGGGAGTTCATTGACGCGGAGGTACAGCACGGCGAGGCGCCGGACAACACGGTGCTGCGGGCGATCCGGGAGCTTCTGTCAGTGGAGGGCAGCATAGAAGGGATCGAGTATACGTGGTCCAATCTGCTGGGGGATACCCACTGTGTGGGCATTGCCTATCTGTGTGCGATCCGGGAGGCGGACGAGGCGAATATCGTCCTGCCGGAGGAATACGGTGAGTGGAAATGGATCTCCAGAGAGGAGATTCCGCGGTATATTGAGAATACATATGTATTGCATGATTTGGAGGGCAGAAAACTGTGATCAACCAACTTATAGAGAAGATCAGGAAGACCGGGGCGCCCATCGTGGTCGGGCTGGATCCTGTTTTGAAGTTCGTGCCGGAGCATATAAAGCAGAAGGCTTATGCGGAGTACGGGGAGACGATGAAGGGAGCAGCGGAGACGGTCTGGCTGTATAACAAGGCGATCGTGGATGCCATCTACGATCTGATCCCGGCGGTGAAGCCGCAGATCGCCATGTATGAGCAATTCGGCGTGGAGGGGCTTATCACCTTCCAAAAGACCGTGGAATACTGTAAGCAGAAAGGGCTGGTGGTCATCGGTGATATCAAGCGCGGTGATATCGGTTCTACATCGGAAGCCTATGCGGTGGGCCATCTGGGACAGGTGCAGGTGGGCAGTACCATGTGCAGAGGATTTGACGAAGATTTTGTGACGGTGAACCCTTATCTTGGTTCCGATGGGGTGAAGCCTTTTATCAAGGTATGTCAGGAAGAGAAGAAAGGTCTTTTTATTCTGGTGAAGACGTCCAATCCCAGCAGCGGGGAGTTTCAGGACAGGCTGGTAAGAGGTGTGGAGGCCGACGGACAGGAGTGTGCGGACAGGCCGCTATATGAGATCGTGGGAGAGCAGGTGGCATCCTGGGGCGCATCCTGCATGGGCGATTCCTACAGTTATATAGGAGCCGTGGTGGGCGCCACTTATCCGGAGCAGGGGAAGATCCTGCGTAAGATCATGCCGAAAGCCTACATTCTGGTGCCGGGATATGGCGCACAGGGCGGTAAAGGCGCGGATCTGGTGCATTTCTTCAACGAAGACGGGCTGGGTGCGATCGTCAATTCGTCCAGAGGCATCATAGCCGCCTGGCAGCAGGAACAGTATGCCGGCTACGGCGCGGAGAATTTTGCGGACGCATCGAGGGCCGCTGTGGTGGATATGAGAGAGGATATCGCGCAGGCGCTGGCAGCCAGAGGATAACAGCGCACAGGAGCAGAACGGGAGATGGAGATGGAAGGATACAAACAGGAATTTATCGAGTTCATGGTGGACAGCCAGGTGTTGAAATTCGGCGACTTCACCTTAAAGAGCGGCAGGAAATCACCCTTTTTCATGAATGCGGGTGCTTACGTGACGGGCGCGCAGCTTCGGAAGCTGGGGGAATATTATGCGAGAGCGATCCATGACCATTACGGTCTGGACTTTGACGTGCTGTTCGGGCCGGCTTACAAGGGGATTCCGCTTGCGGTGGCCACGACCATGGCGATCAGTGAGTTGTACGGTAAGGAAGTCAGATACTGTTCCAACCGGAAAGAGGTGAAGGATCACGGCGACACCGGTATCCTGCTGGGCAGTAAATTGAAAGACGGCGATAAGGTGGTGATCATCGAGGACGTGACCACTTCCGGCAAGTCCATCGAGGAGACGTTCCCCATCCTGCGGCAGCAGGCCGATGTGGAGATCGTGGGACTGATGGTATCTTTAAACCGCATGGAGCGGGGGCTGGACAGTGAGAAGAGCGCACTTTTCGAGATCAGGCAGAAGTACGGTTTTGACGCCAATGCCATCGTGACGATGGAAGAGGTGGTGGACTGTCTGTATGATAAGCCATACAAAGGGACGATTTACATTGATGATACATTAAAGCGTGCGATCGATGCATACTATGAACAGTACGGTGCGAAGTAATCGGCGAAAGCGGTTCTTCCCAAGCAGAACATGGATACCTGGAGGAGAATGAAGTATGGAAGAGAGAACCTATAAGGTGATGGGCGGTTCGGGTGCGCTCAATATTGCGGTCGGTGTAGTCGCGCTTGTGGTGGGCGTGGCGAGCGGCGTGCTCCTGCTGATCAGCGGCGCCAAGCTGCTGGCCGGAAGAAGCAAAATTTTATTCTGAGCGCGGACGCCGGACGGGCGTGTGCCGTAGATGACAAATGGGTGTTTTCGGAACAGACGAAGATGCCCATTTCGAAATTGTGGATGGACAGGGAGTTTGGACAGTGAAGAAGAACAGTTATATGTTTACCAATAAAGAGCATACACAGAAAGGCATCATGTCCACGATCCTGGGCGTGATCTCGCTGGCCACACTGGGGTATGCTGTTTTTATGAGTTACCGCAGTGTGGGGGAGGTTCCCGTGCAGTATGGGGCGGCGGCGATGCTGGTGATGATCTATGCGTTTGTGGGGATCGGCCTCGGCCTGGTCTCCAAGACGGAACGGGATAAATTCTATCTGTTTACCTATGTGGGAATTTTTTTGAATGTGCTGGCGCTGGCGATGGTCAGTGTGATTCTGTATGCCGGAGCTTATGCGTGAAAGGAAGGACAGTGATTATGGAAGATCTGTATATTGTGGAAGAGGACAGAAACGATCTGGAGCAGGAACGGTATGCGCTTGCCATTGAGCGGATCAGGGAGATACCGCAGGAGGCGGTCTGCGATGCTGCGCTGCGGAAGTATTTCAACAGTATGGCGGCGTTTGTTCTGTATATGGATGAAGTGTGGCAGGTGGTGGAGAGCGGGAAACTGCGGCAGATGACGCTGGAGGAACTGCAGGCCCTGAACGGGAGGCTGTACGAAGACATCCTGCCGGAGCACTACGGGGAGAGTTATGCCAACCCGGCATATGCCGTGGATTGTCTGGGAGAGTCAATGGGACAGATGCTTTCTTTTCTCTGTGCGGAGCTGCGCAGCCTGATCCCGGCGGTTTTTGAGCAGAACAGATCTGCCATGGTGATTCGGATGGAACTGCTGCTGGAAGTCTATCAGGCATGTCTGTGTACTGCAGCCGAGGATGCGCTTCCGGACCCGGAGGAGCTGCGGCAGATCCTGTACTGGTATGTGAGCGACTATTATGAGCCGGAGAGCTGTGAGAAGACAGCGCAGCTTGTCTGTCCGGAGAAGGATTTTGCCCTGCGCATCGTGATGGAAAGCGATCTTTCGGATCTGCGGTATCTGTATTATTACGGGGAATATGTGACGGACAATGAGCTGCGGACGGCAGAGCATTTAAACCAGATGCCGGAGGAACGGATCGCCCTGCTGGCAGACACTTATACGGAAGGCTACCGGATCGGTTTCGAGATGGGGAACAAGGATATCTCGATCAAGAAGACGGTGAACGTGCGCTACTGCCTCGGTTTTGAGCGGATGATACGGCGTGCGGTCCAGAATTTTGACCGTATTGGTCTGCAATCTACGATCTACCGTTCGGGGACAAATATCTTCCAGGGCAGAAGTGTCAATAAGAACGGCTATTTCGGGGCGAACCCCAACAAGCAGTTCGACTATGACCACAGGGAGGATCTGGCGCTGGTGCTGGATAAGCTGCTTGTGGAGCGCAGACTGGAGTGCCTGCGGGGAGCTTTTGAACAGTATAAGGATCAGGCGAAGGTACACGGCGGGCCGGCTGTGCTGGAGATCTTCGGGGAGAAGCCTTTTGCACCGGAGAGTAAGGAGGCGGCCTGCAGACTGTCGGAGAAACAGCAGAAACTTTCCGTGGAGTATGCGTCGCGGGCGGGTGCACTGCAGAATGAATATATCCCCGGCGATGAGAGGAGTTTTACGATCATTGCCTTCCCGGTGCCGGATATCGGCGCACAGTATGAAGAGATCTTTGACGATATCGTGCGCATCAATACGCTGGACTACCAGCTGTATCAGGGGATACAGCAGCGAATCATCGACGTGCTGGATCAGGGTGTGACTGTTTTGGTCAAAGGATGCGGCAGCAACCGGACAGACCTGCAGATCAGCCTGCATGAGCTGAAAGATCCGCAGAAGGAGACGAACTTTGAGAACTGTGTGGCAGATGTGAACATACCGGTGGGAGAGGTGTTCACTTCGCCGTTACTGGCCGGCACAAAAGGGCTGCTGCATGTGACCAGAGTATTCCTGAACGAACTGGAGTATAAGGATATCTGGCTGAAGTTTGTCGACGGGATGGTCACAGATTACGGATGCGCCAATTTCGCAACCGAAGAGGAGAACCGCAAATACATCAAGGATAATGTGCTGTTCCATCATGACACACTGCCGCTTGGCGAATTTGCCATCGGCACGAACACGACCGCCTATGTGACGGCGCGCAGATACGGGATCGAGGACAAGATGCCGATCCTGATCGCCGAGAAGACGGGACCGCATTTTGCGGTGGGTGATACATGTTATTCCCACGCAGAGAATGTACGGGTCTACAATCAGAACGGAAAAGAGATCATCGCAAAGGACAACGAGGTGTCGGCGTTGCGTGACACGGATATCAGCAGGGCCTATTTCCAGTGCCATACGGATATTACGATTCCCTATGATGAGCTTGGCGAGCTGTCCGTACAGACGAAGGCGGGAGAGACGATCACCATCATTCGTGACGGGCGGTTTGTGCTGGAAGGCTGCGGGGAGTTGAATAAGGCGTTTGCGTAAGGATGGACTTCGGGTTTTGATTATGGTATACTATAACCGATATTATGCATTGGCGCAATTTTCATAATACAGGAGGTGGAAAGATGCCGAATAATGCCGAAATAATTTCAAGAGCGATAGATGATTTTACAAAAGTACAGAAACGTATGTTGTTAGCACGGGAAGAGAATGCTGTCAGGACATATGAGGATCTTAAGGACGATTACGTTTCGCTGAAAGTTCTTTTGACCAGCCTTGGCGTTAATCTGACTGCGATAGATAAGATCAAAGAATAATTTTGAGGAGGAGACACGATGGCACAGGTAGGTATTGTAATGGGGAGCGATTCCGATATGCCTGTTATGGCGAAGGCGGCGGATATTCTGGAGGAACTGGGAATCTCCTATGAGATGGCGATCATCTCTGCCCACAGAGAACCGGATGTGTTCTTCGAGTATGCGAAGAATGCGGAGGAGAAGGGATTTAAGGTGATCATTGCGGGTGCCGGCAAGGCGGCGCATCTGCCGGGTATGTGTGCGGCAATCTTCCCGATGCCTGTGATCGGTGTTCCCATGAAGACTTCTGATCTGGGCGGCGTGGATTCTCTGTATTCCATCGTACAGATGCCATCCGGTATCCCGGTGGCGACGGTGGCCATCGGCGGCGGGCAGAATGCCGGTATTCTGGCGGCGAAGATTCTGGCGACTTCCGATGAGGAGCTTTTGAAGCGGTTGAAAGATTATTCGCGCAGGCTGCGGGAGAGCGTGCAGAAGAAGGACGCCAAGCTGCAGGAAGTGGGATACCGGAATTATCTGGACGATTGAGATTGATACACAGCGTGCTCTGCTTTTCCTGCTCCGGTACATATACACAGCGGTGCGGATATGGTGCAGGAGGCGGACACGATCGGAGACGAAAACGACAGGCGGAAGATGGAGGAGAATATGGATTATAAGTCAGCAGGGGTTGATATTGAGGCAGGTTATCAGTCGGTGGAGCTGTTGAAGAAGCATGTGAAAGAAACGATGCGGCCGGAAGTGCTGGGCGGACTGGGCGGATTTTCGGGCGCCTTTTGTCTGGATCAGATCAAGGAGATGGAGCATCCGGTGCTGCTGTCCGGTACGGATGGCGTGGGAACGAAGATCAAGCTGGCGTTTTTGATGGATAAGCATGACACGGTGGGAATCGACTGTGTGGCCATGTGTGTGAACGATGTGGTGTGTGCCGGCGGGGAGCCGTTGTTCTTCCTGGATTATATTGCCTGCGGCAGGAACTTTCCGGAGAAGATCGCCACGATCGTGGGCGGTGTGGCAGAAGGATGTAAGCAGGCAGGCGCGGCATTGGTCGGCGGCGAGACGGCGGAGCATCCGGGACTGATGCCGGAGGAGGAGTACGATCTGGCCGGATTTGCGGTAGGCGTGGTGGATCAGAAGGATCTGATCACGGGCGAACAGATCAGACCCGGAGACGTGCTTGTAGGCATCGCCTCCTCGGGCGTGCACAGCAACGGATTTTCGCTTGTGCGCAAGGTGTTCGAGATGACGAAGGAGAGCCTGGACACCTATTATGAAGAGCTTGGGGCGACGCTGGGAGAGACGCTTCTTACGCCTACCAGGATTTATGTCAGGGCTTTGCGCGCGGTGAAGGATGCGGGCGTGACCATCAAGGGCTGCAGCCATATTACCGGCGGCGGATTCTACGAGAATATTCCGCGGATGCTGCCGGAAGGTGTGACGGCGGTCGTACATAAGGACAGCTATCCGGTGCCGCCGATCTTTGAACTGCTGCGAAAGACGGGCGGGCTGGAAGAGAAGATGATGTACAACACCTACAATATGGGTCTGGGCATGGTATTGGCTGTGGATGCTGCGGATGCACAAAAGACCGTGGAGGCGCTGCAGGCGGCAGGCGAGCAGGCTTATCTGGTGGGTGAGGTGACATCCGGCAAAGAAGGCGTCGTGATACAGGGATAAGAAGAAAGGCTGCGGAGAGTATGCTTAAGACAGTAGTGTGTGTGTCCGGCGGGGGCACCAATTTACAGGCGGTCATTGACGGGATCGGACAGGGGAGGATCCGCAACGTGCAGATCGTGCGTGTGATCAGCAACAACAGGAATGCCCGGGCCCTGGAGCGGGCCAGAGAGGCCGGCATTGATGCGGTCTGCGTGTCGCCCCGGGATTACGAAGACAGAGAGCAGTTCAACGAAGCGCTCCTGCACAGGGTTGAGGAGGTCGGGCCGGATCTGGTGGTGCTGGCGGGATTTCTGGTGGTGATACCGCCGCAGCTGATCAGGCGTTATGAGAATCGGATCATCAACATTCATCCGTCGCTGATCCCTTCCTTCTGCGGGAAAGGGTATTACGGGCTCAAAGTGCATGAGGCGGCGCTGGCCAGAGGTGTCAGGGTCACCGGGGCGACGGTGCATTTCGTGGATGAGGGAACGGATACGGGGCCGATCCTCATGCAGAAGGCCGTGGCCGTCAGGGACGGTGACACGCCGGAGATTCTGCAGAGGCGGGTGATGGAAGAGGCGGAATGGGTGATCCTTCCGCAGTGTCTGGATTTGATCGCTGCCGGCAGAGTGACGGTGGCAGACGGAAAGGCGCACATCGCAGAGTGAGCGGCCGGGGTTGTAAAAAGAAACATAGACAGAGAAAGGCAGGGTACTGGAATGAAAGTTCTGATCGTAGGAAGCGGCGGCAGGGAGCACGCGATTGCGACTGCAGTGGCGAAGAGTCGGGGCGTGGATAAGATCTACTGTGCGCCGGGCAATGCGGGAATCGGGCAGATCGCGGAGTGTGTTCCCATCGGCGCCATGGAGTTTGACAAGCTGGTGGCATTTGCGGTGAAAGAGTCGGTGGATCTGACGATCGTCGGCATGGATGATCCTTTGGTGGGCGGTCTGGTGGACGAGATGGAAGCGGCCGGGCTGCGTGTCTTCGGGCCGAGGAAGAATGCGGCGATCCTGGAGGGCAGTAAGGCGTTTTCCAAGGATCTGATGAAAAAGTATCACATCCCGACGGCGGCCTACGAGAATTTTGACGATCCGGGGAAGGCGCTTGCCTATCTGGAGACGGCGAAGATGCCGGTAGTTCTTAAGGCCGACGGACTGGCGCTGGGGAAGGGCGTGCTGATCTGCAATACGCTGGAGGAGGCACAGGAAGGCGTCAGGACCATCATGGAAGACAAGAAGTTCGGCGAAGCCGGCAACCGTATGGTCATAGAAGAGTTTATGACAGGCCGTGAGGTTTCCGTGCTTTCTTTCGTGGACGGCAGGACGATCCGGATCATGTCTTCCGCGCAGGATCACAAGCGGGCGCAGGACGGTGATCAGGGCCTGAATACGGGCGGCATGGGAACTTTTTCTCCCAGTCCTTTTTATACGGAAGAGGTGGATGCATTCTGCCGGCAGCATATCTATCAGGCGACAGTGGATGCCATGGCAGCAGAGGGAAGACCTTTCAAAGGGGTGATCTTCTTCGGACTGATGCTGACGCAGGACGGCCCCCGGGTGCTGGAGTACAATGCCAGATTCGGTGATCCGGAAGCGCAGGTGGTACTGCCCCGGATGAAGAATGACATGATCGAGGTGGTGGAGGCGTGCATTGACGGTACGCTGGATCAGATCGATCTGCAGTTTGAGGAGAATGCTGCGGTCTGTGTGGTGCTGGCTTCGCAGGGGTATCCGGTATCTTATGAGAAGGGATTTGCCATCGCAGGGCTGGAGCGGTTTGAGGATGCGCCGGGGTATTATTGCTTCCATGCGGGGACGAAGCAGACGCCGGAGGGGATCGTTACAAACGGCGGCCGGGTGCTCGGCATTACCGCCAAGGGCACGGACTTAAAGGAAGCGCGGGCCAATGCCTACAGGGCTACGGAGTGGGTTTCTTTTGACAATAAGTACATGCGGTCGGATATCGGTAAGGCGATCGACGAGGCATGAGAGTTGTGTAAGATTAAGGGGAAGGAGCAGTTACAATGCCAGACAGAGAAGAAAAAGCGGAACAGTTGAGAAAAGAGTTACTGGACGAGGATAATTACAACAGACCTACGATATGTGCCGAGTGCGGCGGCATCATGGTCTTTAAAGGGGTAGGGGAATATAAGTGCGAGAAATGCGGCAGTGTCGGATACGACGACTACGGCAAGACGCGCAATTATATCGAGCACCATCCGGGGGCTACGATGGCAGAGGTGGCGAGCGAGACCGGGGTGGCACAGAAGGCTATCCGGAGCATGATCAAGGAGTGCCGTCTGGAGATCGCGCCCAGTTCCAATGTATTTATGCGTTGTGAGATATGCGGTACGACCATCCGCTTCGGCAGATTCTGTGCCAAGTGTGAGACAGCGCATCACAGAGAGATAGAAGAGCGGGCGAGAAAGAAGATGAACATGACCGGTTTCAGTATGGAAAAGCCTACCGGAGAGGATGGCGCCAAGCGTTTCAAGAGAGACGCTTAGAAGAGGCCGGCAGCAATACGGTCCGCCAGGCGGCAGGCTGAGCATGATAGGAGTTTACTATATGAAGAAAAACAACAGAAATGAACGGAAGATGACAGGCGGCGGTTTTAGACGGGGCGCACTGGCGGTATTTGCGGCGGCTGCGCTGACGTGGTGCTGTCCTTTGGTCAGTCTGGCGGATGCGTCAGGGACGGTCAAGGTAGAATCGGCGATCATACGGGGCAGCGCGGATACAAACAGCACGCCGGTAGGCAGTGTGGTCAAAGGCAAGACCGTGTCGATCAAAAGCGAGACGACGGATGCCTCTGGTACGCGTTGGTATGAGGTTTATCTCAGTGCGGATTCAACAGGATATGTGCGCGCCGATCTGATCGAGAGAGAGGGCAGCGATCCGCTGCCGACATCTTCCGGCACCATGGAAGCATCGGGACAGACGGAATCGTCCCAGGGTGACGAACAGGCATCCTCTTCCGGGGCTTCGGCACAGGCGGAGACTGCCATGGAAGCGCAGTATGCCAAAGTCTCCGTGCAGGTAGCCAAGATCCGTAAAGAGCCTTCCACCAATGTGGGGGAGGTAGAGAGTCTGCAAAACGGTGCGGAGCTGATCGTCAGCGGGCAGTCTAACGGGAGCGATGGCAAGGTATGGTATTTTGTTACCTTTACAGGGGCAGACGGCTCTTCGAAGACGGGCTTTGTCCGCTCTGACCTGATCGATCTTGGCGATATGGTACCCGTACCGGAAGAACAGCCCGTACCGGAGGAACAGCCTGTCCCGGAAGCACCGCAGGAGACGGTCAGCCAGGATTATGAAGTATCCTTCGTGGACGGCGAATGGCATCTGCTCGATCATCTGGGCAATGGAGACTATAAGATTCAGGAGCTTCTTGACAGCAGCAGGCAGCAGAGTGAGACGGCGGACGAGGACGCGAAGAAGCTGGTAAAACAGCGGATCGCGATCGTGGCATTAGGAGTTCTGGCCGGTATTTTGCTGATCGTGGTGATCATTATGGCGATCAAACTTCGTGATGCCTACTATGAAGACTATGATGAGGATGACGACGAGGACGAGGAAGAGGAAGAAGAGGACGAGGAAGACGAGGAGGTAGAGCCGGTCAGAGGACGGCGTCGCCAGCAGGAGGAAGACGACCGGGAGAGCGGACGCCCTTCCCGCAGAAATGCAAGAGAGACGGCGCAGACATCCCGCAGAGGCGCCCAGTCTGCCGATGCAGCTTCCCGCAGGCCGGTCAGAGGAGCAGAGGCGCGAAGCGGACAGGGTGAGGAACAGCGCAGGCCGGCGACACAGCGCAAGGCGAAGAACTTCCTGCTTGATGATGACGATTTTGAGTTCGAGTTTTTGAATATGGACGATAAAGATTTGTAGGAAAGAGGCAGATGTTTATAGAGATTGATTTTAACAGTGATGAAGCGATCTACATGCAGCTGAGAAACCAGATCATTCTGGGGATCGCCACTTCACGTTTTCAGGAAGGCGACATGCTCCCTTCGGTCAGACAGCTGGCCGATACCATAGGGATCAATATGCATACGGTCAACAAGGCCTATACAGTGCTCAAGCAGGAAGGCTATGTGAAAGTGGACCGGAGGAAGGGAGCCATGATCGCGGTGGACATCGACAGGATGCAGGCACTTGAAGAGGTTCGCAGGGATCTGCAGGTGACGCTGGCAAAGGCAAGCTGCAGGAATATTTCCAGAGAAGAAGTGCATGCTCTTATTGATGAAATATATCAAGATTATATATGAGAAAGGAATAGACGATTGATGCAGCCACAGTTTACGGACAAGGCAAAAGCGGCGCTGATGCTGGCCGAGAGAGCAGCCAGAAGCCTGCGGCAGAGCTATGTGGGAAGCGAGCATATCCTGATCGGCCTGCTGCGGGAGAATACGGGGGTTGCGGCTACAGTTTTGTTGAATAACGGCGTAGATGTCGTACAGCTTAAGGAGATGATCAAAGACCTGATCGTGCCGGAAAGTTCGGTGCTGATCGCAGAGCGGGACGGCTATTCCCCGCGCGCGCAGGGCATTCTGGACGAGGCGCACAGACAGGCGGAGCGTTTCCGCAGTGATAAGACGGGCACGGAGCATATACTGCTCGCGCTTTTAAAAGAGGGGGAGAATGTAGCGGTCAGACTGCTCAATACCATGGGAATCTCCATACAGAAATTGTATGTGGATGTTCTTGTGGCAATGGGAGAGGACGGCGCACTGTACAAAGAAGACCTGGGCAGAAAGCACGGCAGGAAGAAAGGCGGTACTTCCACGCTGGATCAGTACAGCCGTGATCTGACGGCGCTTGCCAGAGAAGGCAGGCTGGATCCCGTGATCGGCAGAGAGGACGAGATCACGAGAGTGGTGCAGATCTTAAGCCGCAGGACAAAGAACAATCCCTGTCTGATCGGGGAGCCGGGCGTGGGCAAGACTGCAGTGGTGGAAGGGCTTGCGTCCAGGATCGTGACCGGTGAGGTGCCCTTTACGGTACAGAATAAGAGGGTGCTCACGCTGGATCTGTCCGGCATGGTGGCGGGAAGCAAGTACCGCGGTGAATTCGAGGAACGGATCAAGAAGGTGATCCGGGAAGTGATCGAGGACGGGGATATCGTCCTTTTCCTGGATGAAATGCATACGATCATCGGGGCCGGCGGCGCGGAAGGGGCCATCGACGCTTCCAATATCCTGAAACCTTCCCTGGCCAGGGGAGAGATTCAGCTGATCGGCGCTACCACGATCGCAGAATATCGGAAATACGTGGAGAGAGACGCGGCGCTGGAGAGAAGATTCCAGCCGGTCACGGTGGAAGAACCGACCGTGGAGGAGGCGGAGAATATTCTCAAGGGCATCGCCTACAAATATGAGGAACATCACCGTGTCACGATCACGCCTGAGGCGGTCAATGCCGCCGTGGCGCTGTCGGCCCGGTATATCAATGACAGGAATCTGCCGGATAAGGCCATCGACCTGATCGATGAGGCGGCGGCGGCAGTGCGCCTGAAAGTGACCGGGCAGCCGGATAAGCTCAAGGAGCTGGCGGAGGAGATCAAGAAGATCGACCTGCAGATCGAGCGTTCCATCCGGATGGAAGCTTTTACACAGGCGGCCGAACTCAAGAAGAAACAGGGCGAGTGTATCAAGAAATATGACCGCATCGTGAAGCGCATGGAGAAGGAAGAAGAGAAGCGCACCTATGTGGTCGGTGAAAACGAGATCGCGGAGGTGGTCGCACTGTGGACGAAGATCCCGGTGAAGAAGCTGGCGGAGAAAGAGAGCGAGCGTCTTTTGAAGCTGGAATCCATCCTGCACAAGCGCGTGATCGGACAGGAGGAAGCGGTAACGGCCGTGGCCAAAGCGATGCGCAGAGGCCGGGTGGGTCTGCAGGATCCCAATCGTCCCATCGGCTCCTTCCTTTTCCTCGGTCCCACCGGTGTAGGGAAGACGGAACTGAGCAAGGCGCTGGCGGAGGCCATGTTCGGCTCGGAGAGCGCGCTGATCCGTGTGGATATGTCGGAGTATATGGAGGGGCACTCCGTCTCCAAGATGATCGGTTCCCCGCCGGGGTATGTGGGCTTCGAGGAAGGCGGCCAGCTGTCCGAGAAGATACGCCGCAACCCTTATTCGGTGGTATTGTTTGACGAGATCGAGAAGGCCCATCCGGATGTGTTCAATGTGCTTTTGCAGGTGCTGGATGACGGACATATCACGGATTCCAAGGGAAGGAAGGTCAGCTTCAAGAATACGATCCTGATCATGACGTCCAATGCAGGCGCCCAGCGGATCATCGACCCGAAGAATCTCGGCTTTGGAGCGGAACAGACACAACAGCAGGACTATGATAAGATGAAGTCCAACGTCATGGAAGAAGTAAAGCGGCTTTTCAAACCGGAGTTCATCAACCGTATCGACGAGATCATGGTCTTCCATCCGCTGAACAAAGACGATATGAAGAAGATCGTTACCCTGCTGTCCGGCAGTCTGATCAAACGCTGCAGAGAGCAGATGGATATAGAGCTGACGATCACACCGGCGGTCAAGGAGTGGCTGATCGAGAAGCATATCGATACAAAGATGGGAGCCAGACCCATGAAGCGGGCTATCCAGTCAGAGATAGAGGATATGCTGGCAGAAGAGATCCTGTCCGGACGCGTTAAGAGCGGCGGGCATGTGACGGCGGGCTTACGCAATAAGAAGCTCGTATTTACAGAGACATCATAAGGAACCGTGCGCCGGCAGCATTGCCGTTAAGGGGTGGCTGCGGGTAGCAGGATGCATACGTAACAGTTCAGCCCAGGTCTTTGCATTTACTATGAAAGCCAGAGTCTTTCATAGTATGGATGGCCATGCGGCCGGCCCGACGGCAGGCTGAGCATGATGTAAGTTTACTGCAAAGGCCGTGAGAACGCATAAAGGCTGAGAAGAATCCGGCCTCTTTGCCGAAGGCAAACTTGGAATAGGCCGGATTCCGTAACCAGGAAGCCGAAGGCTGAATAGTTACATGCATACATGTATAGAGTAAAATCCAGGAGGAAAATACAATGGCTGTAGTAGAAGAATTATTGCGCACTGAGGAAAACGGCACCATCAGCTTCGGCGATTATACATTGGATGCCAAGGCGAAGGTGGAGGATTATGAACATGGCGGGGATCTGTATAAGGTAAAGACGTACCGGAAACTGACGAAGCTGGAGAAGAACGGCATGTTTGCCTATGAGTCTGAACCGGGTACGAGTGTGCTCACCTTTGAGGAGACGGAGAACGGCGTCAGCTTTCTGGTAGAAGGCGATGCAGATGCGCAGATTACAGTTGGACTGGAAGAAGATACGGAGTACCGTGTCAGTGTGGATCACAAGGATATCGGCACGATGAAGACGAACCTGAGCGGCAAGTTGAGCATCAGCGTGGAACTGGCAAATGCCGGCGAGATCGCGGTCAAGATGGTCAAAAATGGCTAAAGGGAAAACGGCAGTCGTATTTTACTGCCAGAATTGCGGATATGAATCTTCCAAGTGGATGGGACAGTGTCCCGGATGCCGGGAGTGGAATACGATGGTGGAGGAGAAGGCGCCGGCCGCTGCCCGCACGGGCGGTGGCGGCATGCACAGAAAGGAGGCGGCCAGACCTTCCAGCCTGTCAGAAGTCAGCATACAGGAAGATACCCGTATGCTGACACATATGGAAGAACTGGACAGAGTGCTGGGCGGCGGTATCGTGCCCGGCTCCTTGACGTTGGTGGGCGGCGATCCGGGGATCGGCAAGTCCACCCTGCTTTTGCAGGTGTGCCGCAGGCTGGCGGCCGACGGGCGTAAGGTCCTGTATATATCCGGCGAGGAATCACTGCGCCAGATCAAGATCAGAGCCAACCGGCTGGGAGAGTTTTCGAACAATCTGCTGCTGCTTTGTGAGACGGGCTTAAGGACCGTGGAGCAGACGATCCGCAGCGTGATGCCGGATGTGACGATCATCGATTCCATACAGACCATGTATGACGAAGAGATCTCCGCCGCGCCGGGCAGCGTATCTCAGGTGCGGGAATCGACCAATGTCCTGCTGCAGCTGGCCAAAGGGCTGACGGTGTCTGTCTTTATCGTGGGGCATGTGACCAAGGAAGGGACAGTGGCCGGCCCCAGGGTGCTGGAGCATATGGTGGATACGGTGCTGTATTTCGAGGGGGACAGGCATGCGTCCTATCGTATCCTGCGGGGCGTTAAGAACCGTTTCGGTTCCACCAATGAGATCGGGGTCTTCGAGATGAAGCAGGAGGGACTGATCGAGGTCAAGAATCCTTCCGAATTCATGTTAAACGGCAGACCGGAAGGGGCCAGCGGTTCGGTGGTCTCCTGTTCCATGGAGGGCACCCGTCCGATCCTTCTGGAGATCCAGGCGCTTGTGTGCCACAGTAATTTCGGGATTCCGAGGCGGCAGGCGATCGGCACCGATTTCAACAGGGTGAACCTGTTGATGGCCGTGCTGGAGAAAAGGCTGAATCTGCAGATGTCAGACTGTGACGCCTATGTGAATCTGGCGGGCGGGATGCGGATCGTGGAACCGGCCATTGATCTGGGAATCGCCATGGCAGTGGTGTCCAGCTTTAAGAACCGCGCCATAGAGGACAAGGTCATAGTCTTTGGGGAGATCGGCTTAAGCGGTGAAGTGCGGGGCGTCTCCATGGCGGAACAGCGGGTGGCGGAAGCGGCCAAGCTGGGCTTTACCACCTGCATTCTGCCGGAGGTAAACAGGGGCCAGGTGAAGCATATCGAGGGCATCCGGCTGATCGGGGTACGTACTGTCAGGGATGCGGTGGATTTTATCTAAGCACAATTAACATTTTGTATTTTTAGTATATTCAACGTCGCTTTTTTGTGGTAGGATATGGAAGGTATATTTTTGTGCTCTTTGGGCGGCCGGATCCGTGTGACGGCATAAGTACGCGGGCTGCTGCCGTGAATTTGTAATGAGGGAGTCATTTATGGACAAGCAGATACAGGATTCCAAGAACAAAGATATGAGGGAGAAGAAGCAGGCTGACGGCGCGGAGGAACAGGCAGGAGATCATAAGGCAAAACGCAGGCTGGTCAAAAATATCCCGTTGTTGATCGCAGAGATCTGTATGCTGGTGGCAGCGGTGGTCATCCTGTATGTGGTGGTGACTGCCACAGATGAGGTGGAGCGCAGGCCCATTGATAAAGGGCGGATCATTATCAATAAAGAAGTAAAGCAGACACAGAAGAAAAAGAAAGAAGAGCAGAAGGTCTCCAAAGGGTACCACAACATTGCGCTGTTCGGTGTGGATGCCAGAGACGGGCAGCTGGGAAGAGGCACCAGAAGTGATACGATCATCATAGCCAGCATCAATCTGGATACGCAGGAGATCAAGCTGGTTTCCGTATTCCGGGATACCTATCTGAACCTGAGCAATGACAGTTACAACAAATGTAACGCGGCATATGCGCAGGGCGGCCCGGAGCAGGCGATCAGTATGCTGAACATGAATCTGGATCTGGATATCACGGACTATGTGACGGTGGGATTCGGCGGCCTGATCGATTCGATCGATGCGCTGGGCGGTATCGAGATAGAGATTCAGGATGCGGAGATATCCCATCTGAACAATTATCAGCTGACGATGGCAGAAGAGCTTGGCGTGGATTATACGCCCGTGGAACACAGCGGAAAGCAGCTGCTGAACGGGATGCAGGCTACCGCATACTGTCGGATCCGCTATACAAAGGGGGATGATTTCAGGCGGGCAAAGCGACAGAGGGATGTGCTGACGGCGATGGTGGAGAAGGCCAAGGAAGCGTCAGTCAGTTCTTTAAAAGAGATGGTCACGGCGATCCTGCCGGAAGTGGAGACGTCTCTGGGTGTAAATGATATCGTCAGCGTGCTCGGCACTGTTGCCGGGTATAATGTAGTGGCCAGTGACGGGTTCCCCTTCGAGGATGGCAGAGTGGGTGCCACGGTGGGCAGCAAGGGCAGCTGCGTCATTCCGGTGGATCTGACGGATAATGTGACGGCACTGCATGAGCTGTTGTATCCGGGGACGGAATATCAGCCTTCGCAGCAGGTACACAGTATCAGTCTCGAGATTGCTGCGCTGACTATGGAATACAGAGAATAGTCCTATCGTTGACAGCATTGCAGATTTATACAGAATGTGACTGTTCGGAGATGTTTAAGGCAGTGGCTGGATACATTCCGGCTGCTGTCGTTTTGATTTTGTCATCGAAGGCAGCGGCCGGGAAGAAAAGGAAAGAGGTTTGAGGAAAGGCATGGGCTTGAGGAATGAAAAAACTACTCGTATATTTAAAAGACTATAAGAAAGAGACCGTTCTGGCGCCTCTTTTTAAGATGCTGGAGGCGACTTTTGAGCTGTTCGTGCCGCTGGTGATGGCGGCGATCATCGATCAGGGTATCGGCAGCGGCAATGTATCCTATGTGCTGCGCATGGGCGGGGTTATGATCCTGCTGGGGGTGATCGGACTGGTCTGCTCGATCACGGCACAGTACTTTTCGGCGAAAGCGGCGGTGGGTGTTTCCACGAAATTGAAACATGTGCTTTTTGCCCATATCCAGGGACTGTCCTACACGGAGATCGACACGCTGGGAACGGCTACCATGATCACCCGGATGACTTCCGATGTGAACCAGGTGCAGAGTGGTGTGAATATGGTGCTGCGTCTGTTTCTGCGCTCGCCCTTTATCGTGTTCGGCGCCATGGTGATGGCCTTTACCATTGATGTGAAGGCGGCATTTATTTTCGTGGTGACGATCCCGGCGCTCTCCGTCGTGGTATTCGGCATTATGATGTGGACAATGCCCCTGTTTAAAAAGGTGCAGGCAGGGCTGGACAGTGTGCTGGGCGCCACCAGAGAGAACCTTACGGGCGCCAGGGTCATCCGGGCCTTTAACAAGGAACAGGAAGAGATCGAGGCCTTTGAGCGCAAGAACAGCAATCTGGCGCATATGCAGCTGTTTGTGGGCAAGATTTCCGCACTGACCAATCCGGTTACATATATCATCATCAACGTGGCAACGATCGTACTCCTCTATACGGGTGCGGTGCGGGTGGATGAGGGAACCATCACCCAGGGACAGGTTGTGGCGCTGGTCAACTATATGTCCCAGATCCTGATCGAGCTTGTGAAGCTGGCGAATCTGATCATCACGATCACCAAGGCGCTGGCCTGCGCGAACCGGATCCAGAGCGTTTTCGAGATAGAATCCAGCATGACATGGGAGCAGGCGGTGACGGCTGCCGGTGTGTCCGCTACTGACGGGCACAGGACAGACAAGGCGGCCGGGCCGGCAGCACAGACAGGGCAAAATGCGGCGGACGAGGTGGTATTTGATCATGTCTGCCTGACCTATGCGGGCGCCGGTGCGGAATCGCTGTCCGACATAGATTTTCATGTGAAAAAAGGACAGACGGTGGGGATCATCGGCGGTACGGGTTCCGGCAAGACTTCCCTGATCAATATGATCCCGCGTTTCTACGATGCGACGAAGGGGCATGTCAGGATCAAGGGAAAAGACGTGCGGGAATACGGAATGGAAGAGCTGCGGGAGATGATCGGCATCGTACCGCAGAAGGCGGTGCTTTTCCAGGGAACGATCAGAGAGAATATGCAGTGGGGTAAGAACGACGCGACGGATGCGCAGATCTGGCAGGCCATCGAGACGGCTCAGGCGAAAGAGTTCGTGGAGCAGAAGGACGGGAAGCTGGAGGCGTCCGTGGCCCAGAGCGGAAGAAATCTTTCCGGCGGCCAGCGGCAGCGGCTGACCATAGCCCGTGCCCTGGTAGGGAAGCCGGAGATCCTGATCCTGGACGACAGTGCATCGGCGCTTGACTATGCCACGGATGCGGCGCTCAGGCAGGCGATCCGGGATATGGAGGGCGATATGACGGTGTTCATCGTATCCCAGCGGGCGTCTTCCATCCAGCATGCCGACCAGATCATCGTGCTGGACGACGGAGAGATGGCGGATATCGGAACACATGACGAGCTGCTTGAGCGGTGTGAGGTGTATCAGGAGATTTATTATTCACAGTACCCGAAAAAGGAGGCGCAGGGCTGAGATGGCAAAATCAGGAAATGGCAGCAGGCAGAAGGGAACGCTGCGTAAGGTGCTGCGGTATATTAAAAAATATTGGGTTTATCTGGCGTTATCAATCGTGATGGCGGCGCTTACCGTGACGTTGACCCTGTATCTTCCGATTCTGACAGGACGGGTGATCGATCTGATCGTCAGTAAAGGAGGGGTGGATTTCGACGGCGTATTTGCCATTTTAAGACAGATGGCGGTGGTGATCGGGATCACGGCAGCGGCCCAGTGGGTCATGAATATCTGCAACAACAAGATGACTTACCGTATCGTGCAGGATATCCGGGACGAGGCGTTTAAGCGCATCGAGATCCTGCCGCTGAAATATATTGACGAACACTCCTACGGGGAAGTGGTGAGCCGGGTGATCGCGGACGTGGACCAGTTTGCGGACGGCCTGCTGATGGGATTTACGCAGTTCTTTACAGGCGTTATCACGATCCTCGGCACGCTGGGCTTTATGCTAAGTGTCAATGTGGGCATCACGGGCGTGGTAGTATTGATCACACCGTTATCCTTCCTGGTGGCGGCTTTTATCGCCAAGAAGACCTTTGTGATGTTCCGGGCACAGTCGGAGACGAGAGGAGAACAGACGGCGCTGATCGAGGAAATGATCGGCAACCAGAAGGTAGTGCAGGCCTTTTCCCATGAAGACGAGGCGCTGGAGGAGTTCGACGAGATCAACGGCAGGCTGGAGAAATGCTCTTTAAAGGCAATCTTCTATTCGTCCATTACCAACCCTTCCACCAGATTTGTCAACAATCTGGTGTATGCGGGTGTGGCGGTTGCCGGTGCGGTATTTGCCATCCGCGGCGGCATCAGTGTCGGACAGCTGTCCTGTTTCTTAAGCTATGCGAACCAGTACACAAAGCCTTTTAACGAGATTTCGGGCGTTGTGACGGAGCTGCAGAATGCCCTTGCCTGTGCGGCCAGGATCTTCGCATTGATCGAGGAAGAACCGCAGATACCGGATAAGGACAATGCAGTCTGTCTTGGGGATGTGGAAGGAAGCGTGGATCTTGCGCATGTGGATTTCTCCTATGTGCCGGATAAGAAGCTGATCACGGACTTCAACCTTTCGGTGCGGCCGGGCCAGCGTGTGGCCATCGTCGGTCCTACGGGCTGCGGCAAGACTACGGTCATCAATCTGTTGATGCGCTTCTATGATGTGAATGCCGGAAGTATCCGGGTGGAAGGCCATGATATCCGGGACGTGACCAGAAAGAGCCTGCGGGCCAATTATGGCATGGTGCTGCAGGAGACCTGGTTAAAAGGCGGGACTGTAAGGGATAATATCGTGATGGGTAAGCCTGAGGCGACAGAGGAGGAGATCATTGCCGCGGCAAAGGCGTCCCACGCCCACAGCTTTATCAAGAGACTGCCGGATGGGTACGATACGATCATTGCGGAAGACGGCGGCAACCTTTCCCAGGGACAGAAGCAGCTTCTGTGTATTACGAGAGTCATGCTGTGTCTGCCGCCCATGCTGATTCTGGACGAAGCGACTTCTTCTATTGATACGAGAACGGAGATCCGGATCCAGAAGGCCTTCGCGGCGATGATGGAAGGAAGGACCAGTTTCATCGTAGCCCACAGGCTGTCTACGATCAGAGAGGCAGACGTGATCCTGGTCATGAAAGACGGCAATATCATCGAGCAGGGTGATCACGAGACATTGTTGAAACAGAACGGATTCTATGCGACACTATACAACAGCCAGTTTGTGGGATACAGCGCATAAAAACAGGAGTTATTGAAGTTCTTTATAGTAGGCGGCGTCCTCATTGTAATCCATGTATTCGGAACGGATATCAGTGATGACGCCGTTTTCCCATGTAAAGAGCAGATAGCTGTAGATAACGGAGTGGGCCTGCAGGAAGGCATCGGAATTCAGGGTTTCGGTCAGGTTCTCCTTCTCAATCTCATTTTCCTTACAGAACAGGTCAAGGTCCGTGGGTGTCTCGTCGATGAAAAAGGTTGGCAGCAGAAGCGTGACGGCTGAATCGAAAGGAATCTCTTCCGCTTCGAACACCTGATACGCTCCGCCATCCACGGAAGTGAAAATTTTATAGTCGCCGTAGGCGGCAAGAAAAGTCTCGGCATTGTCGCCGATGGATACGTTTTTGCTTGTCGTGCCGGTAACCGGGTCCAGCTCATAGTCGGCGGCGCCAAGGAGCGGCGTACTCTCGCCGCAGGCCGTCAGAAGCCCCAGCGTCAGGAAAAGGGAGGTCAGTAGCGCGATCAGTTTCTTCATGAGATAAAGTTTCCTTTCGTATTTAATACATAAAAAAAGTTTGCCCGACGGCAAACTCTGCAAAAAATAGCAGGGGCAGTAGGAATCGAACCCACATCGATGGTTTTGGAGACCACTGTTCTACCTTTGAACTATGCCCCTATGGATTGCGGTCATGCTTTCTTAAACCGCCGAATTGTATTATAGCACAGGTGGGTAAGGGATGCAAGATGTTTTTGCGACGAATTATCTTGTAAAGCGGGTTTATTTTTCATTTCGCAGTCACCTTTTGCAGGGCAGATGCGTGTTCTATATAACAGGACGAAATGGAAAACCGGTTCTGTAAAGCGCGCTGGGTAAAAGAGGTTTACATAAAGCTATGTGAGAGGAAGTACAGGAGGTGGCAGGCAGTTGAGTGTGGAAAAAGTGGTGATGGAATACGGCGATATGCTTTTCAGGGTGTGTATGGTTCTGCTGTGCAATGAGCAGGATGCACAGGATGCGGTGCAGGATACGTTCTGCAGTTATATGGAGCACGCGGCGGGATTTCGGAACAGAGAGCATGAGAAGGCATGGTTGATCCGTGTGGCGACCAACAGATGCCTGGATGTGTACAGGGGCAGAAACAGGCATCCCACGGTGCAGTGGGAGGATGTGGACAGGTATTGTGAGTTTCCGGAGCAGAGCGAAGTTCTGGCAGAGCTGATGAATCTGCCGGAACAGTTGAAGACGGTGATCTATCTGCACTATATAGAGGGATATAAGGCGGCGGAGATCGCCGGGATGCTGGGCATTACCCTGAATGCGGTGAAGAAGCGGATGCAGCGGGGCAGGGAGAAGTTGAAACTGTCGCTTGGCGGGGAACATGCACTGTCACCGCATGCATAGGGCAATAAGTACAGAGCCGGTCAGGCAGAGGTATTTGATGCAGTGCGGGAAGAACCCTGAAAGCAGGGGCTGTTTTAGGGCGAAGTAACAGGTATATAAGTCAGTATGATGTGATGGAAAGTGATAATGGGATCAGACCGGGTGTGACAGTGGCAGCAGGATGCCGGATGGTCAACGGTTTCAGGAAGGAGCGGGAATACATGGGAGCTGAGGCGTTAAGAGATGCAGTCGGAGGTATCTGTATGACGGAAGAGATGAAAAAGGCAGTGATCAACAATGTCAGGAAAAGGACAGAAGCGTCCGGAGGAATACAGGAGAAACAGAAAATACAGAAGATACAGAAGACACAGAAGAACAAGACGGGGAAGACTGTGGGATCCGGGAAGAAACAGACCGGCAGGATGGAAAAGGCCGGGAGAGGATGGAAACATCTGGCAGCGGCGGCGATCCTGCTTCTGGTGGTCGGTGTAGCAGCGGTTCCGGTGCGCGCTTTTGTCAATTCTCTTGTGCGGGAACGGATGGAGGAGATGCCGCAGGAGGAAAAGAGCGCCTATGTGGAGACGGTAGAAGAGGCGGCGGTGGCGGCAGACGGATTTTCCAGAGCCTATACGGAACAGGAAAAGGTCAGATATCAGGAGCTGGCGCAGAAGTATCAGGAAGGCGTTTTCCCGGAGAGTGCGCTTCCGCAGGTAAAGAGTGAAGAGGAGGCGGCCGGTTACGAGTTCTGCTATCTGGTGCCTGCGGCGACTTTTTGCCTGCCGGAGCGGGAACTGACAGATGAAGAGCTGTTGGAGATCATAGATTTCACTGTAAAAAGGGACTATGCTTACACGGAGGCATACGAACAGGAACATGCGGAGGAGATTGAGGCAAAGGAGGCGAAAGAGCAGGAGGCGATAGCCGGGAATGTGGAAAGCGGCGGCATCACCGAACAGCAGGCAATCGAGATTGCCAGGGAGAAATTAGCGGATATCTTCGGGATGACGGGAGACGGTTATGAACAGAATTCCTATTATAATGAGCCGGAAGAGGGCCGCCGGGCGGGACGGGCGGACTATTGTGTAAACTGGACGAACTATATCAGTCATAAATATTATTATTTCAATATTGACGCACAGGACGGGCATTTGATATCGGCAACGTATTCCGGTGAGGATGTGCACAGGGAAGCGCGTATCCTGACAACGGAGGAAGCGCAGGAGCGGATTCCGCAGCTGCAGATTGCAGCAGCGGAGGTGATGGACTCTAAGGTGGGAGTGCCTTATGATAAAGTCTATGTCTACTATCTGTGCTATGAAGACGGATCGGCCGGCAGTCATGGGAGATTCTATTTTGCCGGATCGGACGGGAGCGCTTACGGGATCGGCCTTACGTGGGACGGCCTGTTATTCGAAATTGAAGAGCAGGATATCTCCGGATTACAGGACGGTATGGAGCGGGAGTTGTGGAACGGAGAAGTGTATGAAAAGGCAACGGTGGTGTTTCAGGAGATGCTCTGATAACAGGCATCTCCCCACCTCTAAGTCAGATTTTAGAGAGCCGTCTGTAGCGCCGGCAGGCATTTATGGTACAAAACAGAAGTACCATCAGGGCGATTCCAAGCGTGGTATAGACGGCCGTCATGCCGCTGCCGGTATTCAGTGTGCCGAAACGTATCAGTGCGATTTCTATCAGGACGTCCCGGGCAACCAGAAGATAGACCGGAGAGGAATAGAGCAGGCAGTTTAACAGGAAGAAAAACCACGCGCACAGGGTCAGGAAACCGGGATGCAGTGTCTGTCCCCTGACGGAAAGGAGCGTTAACAGCGCCAGCAGGGTCTGCAGCAGCGCAAACCCCAGAAAGGGCAGCGTGTAAAAAATACCTGCGGCCACAATGGTGTGGAAAGGACTGCGACAGTGGGCGGAAATACAGATCGTGATGGCGCACAGCTCCAGTATGGCCAGCAGGCTGACAAGAAGCAGCTGTGCCAGATAGACGCCGACAGGCTGCATCATAAGCGGGAGGGGAAAGAAGCCCCATTGTACGATCAGGCTGGCGATGCAGCCCAGGCCGTCGATTCCAAACGTGGTAATGTGAAGCAGCAGACCGAAGCAGACTGACACGAACCAGATGCCGGCCGACACGCTGAAAGCTGCGGCAATCTTGGCCAGCGTGCCGAAGGCCGGCCCTTCTCTGGTGGTGAACAGCAGGGGTTTCATGCCGGTCTGTTCTTCTTCCGAGAAAACAACGGAGACGACGTAGAGGACCAGCATACTGGCGCCCAGCATCAATATGCCAAGTGTGTCCGGAAAGAGACTCCACCCGATGTAGTACTCCAGGCGAAGCGCCATGCCGGCTGCTTCGTGATACCGGCCCAGTTCGGTTTCACGAAGCGGGATGGTTTTTGTGGCGGGCCTGTAATCATCCTGGTCGTTGTTATAGCCGTCAGAAGCATACTTCATGATGAAATGATTGAGGAAATTGTCTTTCTGCCGGCTGTAGTCGTCCGGCGCTCCCTGCGGAAAGCCGTATTTCTCGATGATGCGCTCTATCTTTTCATCGGTCAGCACACCTTTGAATTCTTCCGTGATCTGGCGGTTCATCTGGATGGCGCGCAATCCCGTGTAGGCAGTGCCGTTGACGACGCAGTACGAATGCTGCAGCTCCTGATAGAAGAACAGCAGGCCGATCAGCAGGACGAAAAGAAAGCCTGCCAGAAAAGATTTCCGGTGACACAGTTTGTAGAGTTCCATTTTATACAGACGCATGGTTATCTCCTCCTTCCGGTATATTTGATGCAGTACAGATAGGCATCTTCCAGGGTCACTTCCGCCGGTTCGGCTTCCGGCCACGGTTTCTCTGCGGATATGATGCGCAGCTCCACTTCCGGCCCATGATGGCGCAGATTGCCGATCAGGTGCTGCCGCTCCAGCAGTTCGACCTGTGCTTCCGGGACGAGACATTTCCAGACGCAGCCGGCGGCTTTGGATAACAGCAGGGATTCGTCGCCTACGTGGAGCAGGCTGCCGTCCTTCATGAGCAGGATCCTGTCTGCGATATACTCCACATCCGAGACGATATGGGTGGAGAGCAGAACCAGCCTGTTTTTGCCCAGAGAGCTGATGATATTGCGGAAGCGGACGCGCTCACCGGGGTCGAGGCCGGAGGTGGGTTCATCCAGCACGAGGATCTCCGGATCGTTCAGAAGCGCCTGGGCGATGCCGATTCTGCGGATCATGCCGCCGGAAAAGGTCTTGAGCCTGTGTTTCCTCTCGGCGGTAAGATCCACCAGCTCCAGCAGCTCTTCGATCCTGCTGTGGGCATACTCTTCCGGCAGCGCTTTGAGGGCCGCCATGTAGTGCAGGAACCGCAGAGCCGTGAACTCTTTATAATAGCCGAAATCCTGCGGAAGATACCCTAAGAGCATCCGGTAATCTCCTCCCAGCTGCCGGATCGGTATCCCGTCGCAGAGGATCGTACCGGAGGTCGGTTCCAGGATGCCGCAGAGCATCCGCATCAGGGTGGTCTTGCCGGCCCCGTTTTCTCCCAGCAGCCCGTAGACGCCGTGTTCCAGGCTGACGCTGATATCCCGGACGGCGGTCTTGTTCTTGAAGGTTTTGTTTAAGTCGGTTAATTCCAGTCGGTGCATAAGATCTCTCCTTTGTCTAATTTGGCAAAAAGCAGTTTCATCTCCCCGGCAAAGATGACGATGCCGGCAAACAGGGCGGCGGCCCAGAAGAAAAGCGCGGATTCCGTATACAGGGCAGGCCTCTGGAAAGCAGCCAGGCTAAAGAGGGCCATCGGAAGCAGGAACGCGGCGCAAAGCCAGGTGTGGCGTCGTATCTTCTCCAGGAGCATGCAGCCGAAGCAGATGCATTGCATAAAGAGGAAGGGCACCAGTACATAGAGGCCAAGGTGCAGCAGGCGGATCTTCCACTGCCGGCCCACCAGGATAATGGCGGCGGATACGGCCATAAGATTCAGGATGCCGGAGAAGATCATGGACAGGGCCGCAAGCTGCCTGATATGGAAGAAGCAGGTCTTACTGAGTTCCCCCATGCCGGTAAAGCAGATCTGCCGGAATTCAAAAACGGAGAAGAACACGAGAAAGCAGGGCAGTGTCATGGAGGCAAAAACCATGACGCCGGCGTCCTGTGGCGTCGGGAAATACAGGCCCATTGTAAGGAGCACAAGCAGCATGGCAATACAGCCGAGCAGATGAAGGCAGGGAAGATGTCTGTCCGTATAGCGAAGCAGGCTGCCGGACAGCAGCAGTTTGTCCGACAGCGGGCGCCCGGCCCGGCTCCGGGCTTCCTGCTGCAGCAGGGCGAGCGTCTGGTCCCGGCGCTCTTCGTCGATCCTAAGCTGTCTGTCGGCAGCAGTAAAAAGAGCCTTGATGTCTTCGGCGTCAGATGTCATCTGACAGAGCCGGTGTGTTTTCTTATTGTTCATCTGCATCCTCCAGTTGGTTCCGTAAATTTTTGATGCCCAGTCGGAACCGTGATTTGGCTGTTGACAGGTTACATCCCGTAATGCGGGCAATCTCATGAAAAGGCAGTTCCTCGTAGATCCGCATCACGATGATCTCCCGCTGTTTCATGGGAAGCTGCTGCAGCGCCTTGTGCAACAGCAGGGAATCCTCCAGGTTTGACAGTCTCTTATCCTCCCTGCCGAGCCAGACGGCTTCTTCGATGGAGACCGGTTCCTTCCTGCGGTGGAAGTGATCGCGGCACAGATTGCGTGCGATGATGAGCAGATATCCTTTCAGGTTTCTGTGCTGGTAGGAATCCATATATTTGATGAAACGCAGGAACACTTCCTGTGTGATATCGTAGGAGTCCGCTTCCTGCCCTGTCAGATACAGGCAGAAGCGGTAGATGTCATCATAGTAGCTGCTGATCAGTGTATTTAGTGCCTCTTTGTTTCCGTTATGAACTTTCCGGATCAGTTCTTTGTCGGTCAACTGTTTGTCCTGTCCTTTGCTTTTGGTGTACTTTTTGCTGTTTTCGTTATCAGTGTATGTCCTTCTACTGAGAAATAACTGATTTCATCATACAAAAGTTTCATGCAAAATGGAAAAATTTTTTGCAGGCGGTTTATTTGAGGGATCTTCTTGACACAACAGCCTGCAGAGGGGTAGAATAGGGCTAAATAAGGCAGAGAATCATTTGATGCAGTGTGACGGCGGGCAGAGCAGGGCTGTCACAGGCAGGGGGTATTAAGGAGGGATTGTTTCGTATGAATCTGAAAAAGACAGTGGCATTGGGAGTGGCAGGTGTTTTGCTTTCCGGGGTGTTTGTGATGCCGGTTTCGGCGCATGGGCATCATGGCAGCCAGTCCGGATGCAGTTATGACCATGAACATCTGTGTGAGGTCTGTGACGTGGACGGCTGTACAAGGGTCGGCTGGCATGTCCATGACGGCAGTACTTACTGTGGTTATGATCATGTGGACGGTTATTGTGACGGAACCTGTGATGCGGTCAGAGTCTGTGCGGTATCCGGCTGTACGGAGAGTGGGCATCATGTCCATGACGGCAGGAGCTATTGCGGATATGATCATGAGAGCGGCTATTGCGACGGAACCTGCGACAGCATAGCGGTCTGTTCGGTAGCGGGCTGTACGACTGCTGGACGGCATACCCATGACGGATCGACTTACTGCGGTTATCATCACAGCAGCGGTTATTGTGATAATTCCTGTGTGCAGACGGCAAACACCGGTACCGGTGCGAGAGGATGCGGCAGACATCACGGGCGCCGCGGCCATCATTAAGAAATACAGATCCCTGCCGGTGGACAGTGTGGTTACTGGAAGCCGGCAGGGTTTCTTTTTTGTTTACGGCAGCCTGAAAAAATGGTATCATAAATTAAGGAGGGTTGCGTATGGAACTTATGTTTATTGGGGCCGACCATGAGGTGACGGGGAGTTGTCACTATCTGCGTGTCGGGGAGAAGAATATCTTAGTTGACTACGGTATGGAGCAGGGCGTCAATGTCTTTGAGAACTGTGAGCTGCCGGTGGATCCGGCGCTGATCGACCATGTGTTTCTGACACATGCGCATATCGATCACTCAGGGCTTTTGCCGCTGCTGTATGCCAGAGGATTCCGGGGCAGTATCTATGCCACGGTGGCGACCTGCGATCTGTGCAGCATCATGCTTCGTGACTGCGCCCATATCCAGATGCAGGAGGCTGAGTGGAAGAACCGCAAGGCACAGCGAAGCGCGGGAACGGTCGTAGAACCGCTGTATACGATGGAGGATGCAGACGGCGCCATCAGAAGACTTGTCCCCTGTGAGTATGACAGGGAAGTGGATGTCTGCGAGGGTGTGCGGATACGGTTTACGGATATCGGGCATCTGCTGGGGTCTTCCAGTATCGAGGTGTGGGCGACCGAGGGGGAGACGACGAAGAAGCTGGTCTTTTCCGGGGATATCGGTAACAGCAATCAGCCGCTGATCAAGGATCCGAAGTTTACGGCAGCCGCTGATTATGTGGTGATGGAGTCCACTTACGGCGACAGGCTGCACGGTGCGGAACATCCGGATTATATCGGGGAGCTGGCCAGGATTCTGCAGAGAACTTTTGACAAGGGCGGCAATGTGGTGATTCCGTCTTTTGCAGTGGGCAGGACACAGGAGATGCTCTATTTCCTGCGGCAGGTGAAGGCGGACCGGATGGTCAAAGGCCATGAGGATTTCGAGGTTTATGTGGACAGTCCGCTGGCAGTGCAGGCTACCGGTATTTTTCAGAAGAATGAGTACGAGTGTTTTGACGAAGAGGCGATGGAACTGATCAGGCAGGGGATCAACCCGATCGCGTTCCCGGGGCTGCGGCTGGCGATCACCAGTGACGAGTCCAAGGCGATCAACTTTGATCTGGCGCCGAAGGTTATCATCTCGGCTTCCGGTATGTGTGAGGCGGGCCGTATCAGGCACCACCTGAAACATAACCTGTGGCGGCCGGAGTGTACGATCCTGTTTGTCGGGTATCAGGCCATGGGCACGCTGGGCAGACATATCGTGGAAGGGGCTAAGGAAGTCAAGCTGTTCGGCGAGCATATCGAGATCCGCGCCCAGATCGTGAAGCTGGTTGGCATGAGCGGCCATGCGGATAAGAACGGGCTGCTGCGCTGGATCGAAGGATTTAAAGGAAAGCCGGAGAAGGTCTTTGTGGTGCACGGTGAGGACAGCGTCTGCAAGCTGTTTACGGAATGCCTGAAGGTAGAACACGGGCTGCAGGCTTATGCGCCTTACAGCGGCACGCGTTTTGACCTGATAAGCGGCGGATTCATCTACGAGGCGGAGCCGAAGGCAGTGAAGAAGAAACTGCACGGTATCTCCGATATATTTGCGAGACTGCTGGCCAGCGGACAGCGGCTTCTGGCGATCATTCATAAGAATGAAGGCAGCGCCAATAAGGATCTGGCGAAATTTGCGGATCAGATCAATTCGCTTTGTGACAAGTGGGACCGATAGGAAAGGAAATGAAAGACGATGAGCGCAGCGGATCATATTTTTATTGCCATGTGCAGAGATATTCTGGAGAACGGAACGAGTACGGAGGGAGAGAAGGTCAGGCCCCACTGGGCGGACGGGACGCCGGCTTATACGGTGAAGAAGTTCGGCGTGGTCAACCGGTACGATCTTTCGCAGGAGTTCCCGATCATGACGCTGCGCAGAACGGCGCTCAAGAGCGCCACGGATGAGATGCTCTGGATCTGGCAGAGCAAGTCCAACAATATTCATGACCTGCACAGTCATATCTGGGATGAGTGGGCGGACGAAGACGGTTCGATCGGCAAGGCCTACGGGTATCAGATGGGAGTGAAGCATCAATATAAGGAAGGGATGATGGATCAGGTAGACCGGGTGATCTATGACCTTACGCACAATCCTTTCAGCCGCCGGATCATGACCAACCTCTATGTGCATCAGGACCTGCACGAGATGAACCTGTATCCCTGTGCCTACAGTATGACCTTTAATGTGACACAGAAGAAGGGGCATGAGAAGCTGACGCTGAATGCGATCCTGAATCAGAGATCGCAGGATGTGCTGACTGCCAACAACTGGAATGTGGTGCAGTATGCGGTGCTGGTGCATATGCTGGCGCAGGTGTGCGATATGGAAGTCGGGGAACTGGTGCATGTGATCGCGGATGCCCATATCTATGACAGACACATTCCGATCATCCGGGAGCTGATCGGGCGGCCGGTCTATGAGGCGCCGGTCTTCCGGCTGAATCCGGAGATCAGGGATTTCTATCAGTTTACGCGCAATGACGTGAAAGTGGAGGATTACACCGCAGGGCCGCAGGTGGAGAATATACCGGTGGCCATCTGACAGGGAGGACCGCGCAGCGCAGATGATTCAAAAAAGGTCACAGACGGGAGGAACGTATGAATTTAATAGTAGCGGTAGACAATAACTGGGCGATCGGCTGTAAGAACAGGCTGTTGGTCAGCATTCCGGGGGATCATAAGTTTTTCCGTCAGGAGACCACGGGGAAAGTGGTGGTGCTTGGCAGGAAGACGCTGGAGACTTTTCCGCAGGGCATGCCCCTGAAAAACCGGACGAATATTATCCTGTCCACCAACCCTGATTACCGGGTGAAGGATGCGGTGGTGGTACACAGCAAAGAAGAGCTGCTTCGGGAACTGGAGCAGTACCGCAGCGAGGATGTCTATATCATCGGCGGAGAGAGTGTCTATCGTATGATGCTGCCCTACTGTGATGTGGCCCATGTGACGAAGATCGACCATGTGTATGAGGCGGACGCTTATTTCCCTGATCTGGATCAGGATGAGGCGTGGGAGATCACGGCCGACAGCGAAGAACAGACATATTTTGATATCGCCTACGGATTTGTCAAGTATGAGCGGAAGAAATAACAGCGCTGCAGGCAGGCTTACCTGCAGCGGTCAGCGTGTTCAAAGAAGCAGCGTCTGACAGGCGAAAAGGATGCAGAGTCAGGAGGATTCCAGGAAGGGCTTTGCATCCTTTTTGACGTGACGGTACTTGACTTTTGGGGATAAAAGTATAATATAATTAAGGAGTGGGAAGTAGAAATGAGAGTGGAGCGGTGACCCTTTAACGGGTGCATGTGACAGGGTGGGAATTCAGGCTGCCGCGGAGGCTCCGGAACGGAGGAGAAGATGGAAAAAAAGAATATTGACTGGGCAAATCTGGGCTTTGGCTATCAGGAGACAGACAAAAGATTTGTGGCAAATTATAAAGACGGTGCGTGGGATGAGGGTGCGCTGACAGCGGAAGCCAATCTGGTGATCAATGAGTGTGCCGGCGTGCTGCAGTACGCACAGACCTGCTTCGAGGGAATGAAGGCCTATACTACGGAGGACGGCCGTATCGTGACTTTCCGTCCGGATCTGAATGCACAGCGCATGGAGGATACCTGCCGGAGACTGGAGATGCCGGTATTCCCGAAAGAAAGGTTCGTACAGGCAGTGGCACAGACCGTGGCGGCCAATGCGGCATACGTACCGCCTTATGGGTCCGGCGCTACGTTGTATATCCGCCCCTATATGTTCGCAAGCTCTGCGGTGATCGGTGTGAAACCGGCGCACGAGTACCAGTTCAGAGTGTTTACGACACCGGTCGGGCCTTACTTTAAGGGCGGCGTGAAGCCCCTGACCCTGAAAGTGAGTGATTTTGACAGGGCGGCGCCCCACGGCACAGGGCATATCAAGGCGGGACTGAATTATGCCATGAGCCTGCATGCCATCGTGAAGGCCCACGAAGAGGGATATGATGAGAACCTCTATCTGGATGCGGCCACCAGAACGAAGGTGGAAGAGACAGGCGGGGCCAACTTCCTGTTTGTGACGAAGGACAATAAGGTTGTGACGCCCAAATCCGACAGCATCCTGCCTTCCATCACCAGACGTTCTCTGATGGTGGTGGCGAAGGAGTATCTTGGTCTGGAAGTGGAGGAGAGGGAGATTCCGATCGAAGAAGTGGCTGAGTTTGCGGAGTGCGGCCTGTGCGGTACGGCGGCGGTCATCTCTCCGGTGGGCAGGATCGTGGATCACGGCAGGGAGATCGCTTTTCCCAGTGGTATGCATGAGATGGGCCCGGTGACGAAGAAGCTGTATGACACGCTGACGGGCATTCAGATGGGACGGATCGAGGCGCCGGAAGGCTGGATCCATGTGATCGCATAAAATATGAGACGGTGGGGGATTAGGTTAGTGTATCAACACGCGATTTAATCCCCTTTTTTACGGCAGGGGAACTTTGTGGTTGAAAAAGATCTGGAAAGGAAAAGATAATATATGGCGACAATTCGGGAACAATATCCTTATTTATATGAGACACATCTGCATACGGCACAGTCCAGTGCCTGTGCGCAGAGTACCGGAGCGGAAATGGCGAGAGCCTGTAAAGAATACGGCTACACAGGAATCTTCGTGACGGATCATAACTGGGGCGGCAATACGGCAGTTGACAGACGTATGCCCTGGGAACAGTGGGTGGACACCTTCGAGCAGGGGTATCTTCAGGCGGCTGAGGAGGGCGCGAAGATCGGGCTGGATGTTTTCTACGGATATGAGGCCGGGTACGACGGCACGGAATTTTTGATCTATGGTGTGGACGCGGCATGGATGAAGGCGCATCCGCAGATCAGGACGGCGACGGTGGAGGAGCAGTACCGGCTGATTCATGAGGCGGGCGGGCTGGTGGTCCATGCGCATCCGTACAGAGAGGCCGGATACATTCCGGATGTCCGTCTTTATCCCCGGTGGGTGGACGGCGTGGAGGGCGTGAACGCGACGCATTCCAACTCAAAAAGCCGTGCGCACAATGACCCGGAATTCGACAGGCGGGCGATCGCCTATGCCGGAAAACACGGGCTGCCTTTGACTGCGGGATCGGATGCCCACGGGACGATGCTGTTTGGCGGCGGGGTAGCTTTTCGGCGCAGACTGGTATCGGCGCAGGATTATGTGCAGGCAGTTTTGCGCGGGGAGGATTATGTGCTGACCAATGGGGAAGTATGGTTTGACAAAGCGGGGAATATGATAGGGTGAGGCGTGTCCGGCAGAAGGTAATATTTGCGGCCGCCGGTCGGGAATCGAGGAAGAAGAGAGAGTAATGAATTTATGATAAAAAAGAGGTTAAAAGGTGCGGCGGGAATTTTGCTGGCATGGGGACTGTGCCTGGGCAGTCTGACCGGATGCGGCGACGGGAAAGGGATCGGCACGAAGGTGGTGCTTACCACAGGATTTGACAGGGACGAGATCTTCCGGATCGAGTCCAGCACCTGTTCCCTGCCGGAGATCATGGTCTATCTGACCAATATCCAGAATCGTTACGAGAGCGTCTACGGACCGGAAATCTGGGCCACCAATGTGGACGGCGTGACGCTGGAGCAGAATGTGAAGGATATCGCGCTGGCGCAGATCGCCCGGATCAAGACGATGAATCTGATGGCGGAGCGCTACCAGGTGGAATTAAACAATGAGGAGAAGGCACAGGTGGAGAATGCTGCCGACGCTTACTACGGGGCGCTCAACGATGCGGAGATAGAGAAGATGGGAATCTCCAGGAAGACGGTCAGCGATCTGTATACGGAGTTTGCCCTGGCGGAAAAGGTGTATCAGTATACGATCAAGGATATCAACCCGGAGATCAGCGACGACGAGGCGAGGACGATCACGGTGGAGCATATTCTGATCAAGACCTATGCGCTGGACGGGACGGGCAGGAAGGTGGAGTATGCGGAGGAAGCGAAGAAGGATGCCTACGCGAAAGCCTGTGAGGCGCTGCGTCTGGCGAAGGAAGGGGAAGATTTCGACGAATTGATCCGCCGTTACAGTGAGGATGACAGAAGCACCTACTCTTTTGGCAAGGGTGAGATGGAGGCGGCTTTTGAGACGGCGGCTTTTAATCTGGGCAAAGACGAGATCAGCGACGTGGTGGAGACGGAGTTCGGCTATCATGTGATCAAGTGTCTGAATACGTTTGACAGAGACGAGACCGATGCCAATAAGATCAAGATCGTGGACCAAAGGCGTGCTGAGGCCTTTGGACAGGAGTATGATGCCTATGTGGAGACCCTGACCAGGAATCTGAATGAGGATCTGTGGGACAGTGTGGGATTCATTCATGATGAGAATGTGAAGACGATGGACTTCTTTGATGTGTATACGGAGTATTTCGGATAAGCGGAGAGAACGGCTGCAGTTCATAAAAATTTTAGAAAAATATTAGCACTCATTAATAGTGAGTGCTAATATTTTTCTTGACTTATAGGTCACAGCGTATTAAACTATCTAGCAGATAAGGAAAGAACAGGTATCGTGCAGCAAATGTATGGTACGGTCCATTCTGACAGAATGACAGACTGGAAATCGGTCCGGACTGTTTAGCGGGATGGCAATGAAATTTACAGGATCAGAAAGGAATGTGAGAAAATGGCAGCAAAGCATGGCAATTTATCAATTAACAGCGACAATATTTTCCCGATCATCAAGAAGTGGTTGTATTCCGACCATGATATCTTTTTCCGGGAGCTGATTTCAAACGGCTGTGATGCGATCACGAAGTTGAAGAAGCTGGACATGATGGGGGAATATGCCCTGCCCGACGGTTATAAGCCGCAGATTCAGGTGATCGTGAACCCGGAGGAGAAGACGCTCAAGTTTATTGATAACGGTATCGGTATGACGGCGGACGAGGTGGAGGAGTATATCAACCAGATCGCTTTTTCCGGTGCGACGGATTTCATCGAGAAGTATAAGGACAAGGCCAATGAGGATCAGATCATCGGACATTTCGGTCTGGGCTTTTATTCGGCGTTTATGGTGGCGGACGAAGTGCATATCGATTCGTTGTCCTGGCAAGAAGGCGCGCAGCCGGTACACTGGGAGTGTGACGGCGGTACGGAATTCGATATGGAAGAAGGCACGAGGACCGAGATCGGTACGGAGATCACGCTGCTGATCAATGAGGACTGCCTGGAGTTCTGCAATGAGTATAAGGCCAGAGAGGTCATCAAGAAATACTGTTCCTTTATGCCTACAGAGATCTATCTGTCCAAGGCAAACACTACGGACACGCAGACGGTCACGGCTGAAGAGAAGCTGGATACGGATGAGGTAGTGGAGGAGATTAAGAAGGAGAAGGAAGAGGACGAGCAGAAGTTCAAGATCAAGAAGCGTCCGGAACTGTTAAACGAGACCCATCCGCTCTGGACGAAGCATCCAAACGAGTGCACGAAGGAAGAATATCTGGAGTTTTACCGCAAGGTGTTCCAGGATTACAAGGAGCCGTTGTTCTGGATTCATCTGAATATGGATTATCCTTTTAATATGAAGGGTATCCTCTACTTCCCGAAGATCAACATGGAGTATGAGTCCATCGAGGGAACCATCAAGCTGTACAACAATCAGGTGTTTATCGCTGATAATATCAAGGAGGTCATTCCGGAGTTCCTGCTTTTGTTAAAAGGCGTGATCGACTGTCCGGATCTGCCGCTGAATGTGTCCAGAAGCGCGCTGCAGAACGACGGTTTCGTTAAGAAGATCAGCGAGTATATCACGAAGAAAGTGGCGGACAAGCTGTCAGGCATGTGTAAGACCGAGAAAGAAGAATATGAGAAATACTGGGATGATATCAGCCCGTTTATCAAGTTCGGCTGCCTGAAAGACGACAAGTTCTGCGAGAAGATGACGGATTACATCCTCTTTAAGAATCTGGATGGCAAATATCTGACGCTGCCTGAGTGTCTGGAAGTCAACAAGGTCGATCCGGATGAAGTGAAGGAGGGCGAGAGCGCTGCCAATGAATCCGGTGAGAAGGCCGAGTCCGTGGCAGTGGATGAGAACGGCGAGAAGGTGGAAGCCGAGGTTGTAGTGGAAGATAGCAGTGAGGCGGAAGACGACACGGCAGAGGACGGGCAGACAGAGGGTGAGAAGACCGGGTCCGGGGCAGTGGATGAGAACGGCGAGAAGGTAGAAGCCGAGATCGTTGAGGATGAGGACGATTCCGAGGAAGCTGAGGAAGCCGAAGAGGAGAAGAAAGAGAAAGTCATCTACTATGTGACGGATGAGAAGCAGCAGAGCCAGTATATCAACATGTTCAAGGCTGCGAAGATGGATGCCGTGATCCTCACACACAATATCGACCAGCCTTTTGTCTCCCAGCTGGAGATGAAGAACGAGGGCGTTAAATTCCAGAGGATCGACGCGGACCTGACGGATGTCTTCAAGACCAGGACCTCCAAAAAGGCCGAGAAGGAGATGGAGAAGCAGGCGGAAAAAATCGCTGAGCTGATGAAAAAAGTCCTCAAGAAGGATGCCATCAAGGTGAAGATCGAGAAGTTGAAGAATAAGAAGATCTCCTCCATGATCACGCTGTCGGAAGAGGCCCGCAGAATGCAGGATATGATGAAGATGTATTCCATGCAGGGAATGGATATGGGCATGGGCCTTGGCAGGGAAGGCGAGACGCTGATCCTGAATGCCAGCCATCCTCTGGTACAGTATGTGCTGGAGCACCAGGACGGCGACAATGTAAAGATGATCTGCGAGCAGCTTTACGATCTGGCACTGTTGCAGCAGGCGCCGCTTGAGCCGGAGGCGATGACGAAGTTTGTGGCAAGAAGCAACGAGATTATGATGTTGTTGACGAAATAAAAGCATAAGATATACGGTAGAAAAAGAGAGGTTCAGACAACTGTACCTCTCTTTTTTCTACGGTCTTATTTGCAGGAAGTTTCCTGTGGATGGGGAGTGGGTGCGTTATTCGCACTTACCCATTTTTTTAATGCCATATTGATATATTGGCTTAAAGAACGGTCGTCATTTTCGGCCATGTTCTTCAGAGACTCTAATAAATCATTGTCGAGAGTCAGGCTGACTTTTGTTTTTAATGGTTTCATTAACAGTGCTCCTTTCTATCTAAAAATATCATTTAATCTTCATTAGTATTGACAAATAAGATTAAGTAGTATAAAGTAAGATTTTGTAGGATAAAAGAAGAAATGCTTCTTTCATTCACGTGTGGGATTCATGCATACTGTCGTTGCGGCGGCAGTATGTGTGAGAAGAAGCAGGTTAAGTCAGCTTTTCCCGAAGTCTTTTACCATATCATAAGCGTATTCAACAATCGGACAGGTGCTGACTGTCTTTTATATTATTCTGTTACATTCTTTGATTTCCATAACTGACATATTTTGAAGATTGCATAGAGGGGTACTATAGCATTTGAAGACATACAGCCACAGCAGGTTATTATTCTGTCTGCCTGTTGTTGGAGTAATGGGTTTTGAAATTCCGGCTTTTTGTAAAACAGTGGATAATATGAATTTTTGAGAATGGAACGACCGGAAATGGAAAAGAATAAAAGATAAGCTGCTGATATTTGGTGTGGCGGTAGTTTTTACAGCCTGTGGTAAAAATGCATCCGTGCCGGAAGCGGAATTGCCACAGGCAGATTTTGAAAGGGGGAAAGCAATATGATGAAAAAAGGATTTGCCCTGGTCATGGCAGGAGCAATGATGGTGTCCAGGCCTGTGATGGCGGCAATGAACACAGAGACAGTCACAGTGGTATCTCAGGCGGTTTCGGCGTCTGCAGCGCCGCGTATTTTGTTTGCAGATGTGTCGTCTGACGGAAGGAGCAGTATCGAGACGATGTTGGCATCTGCGGCGATGGCAGAGGACAAGACTGTAGGGGAGTATATGAACAATGCGGTTACCAGGCTGCCGGGCCTTGAGAATGTGACGCCTTTGGGACAGGGCGGCCATGTGATCATCAACGGTGTGCCGGGCAACCAGACGTTTTCCGTGTTGAAACCACACTATGCGTATGTAACTTTTGCCAAAACACTGGCAGGCGGTGTGGGCGGAAGGGTGTTGAATGTGGCGGAGATCAAAGCATCCGTGCCCTTTGATACGGCAACCGTTAACTTCTATGCGGAAGGCGTAAAGGACGGACAGAACATCAAGGTTTACCAGTATAGAGATGAAGCGTGGGTAGAAATAGAAGTGACGGAGATCAGAGAAGATCATGTGGTGGTCAACATGACATCTCTTGGAACATTGGCGTTTATTGAACTGCCTGCAGCACAGTAAAGGGACAACAGGTGTTTGCATGGAACAGCGCCGGTCAGCTTGCTGATCAGCACTGTTCCATATGTAATATGGTTATTTCAAGATTTTATGGCTAAACTCTGCCATTAAGGTAGAGTATTGACAAAATACATAGTATTATAGCACACAGGGAAGCGAGTAATACAAAGATATGCACCTTTCGTTTTCCTGCATCGGGAGTGGATGAGACCAGAGCAGAGCGCCGCAGCAGAGTGACGACCGGTTTATACAGCAGCAGGGTGCCGGCGGCATTCAGACAGCCTTTGATCAGGTTAAAGGGCAGAAAAGCCGGGAGCAGGAGGCCGGCAACGGCTTCTCTGGAATGTCCCATATAGAGCGGGGCGATCAGATAATTCCAGAACAGCATGAGTGCAGTCTGGCAGATCACACCACAGATAAGGCCGGTGACAGCGCCTGACAGCCGGCGTCTTTTTTGATAGATGTATGCTGCAGTGCAGGCAAAAGCACAGCTGGATATGACATTCATGAGAAAGCCCAGGAAACCGGTGCCGCTTACGGTGAACATCTGCATGAGCGAGACCAAAAATGCGATCAGTGCTGCCGTAAGGGGATCGAAAATAAATCCGCCGGTCACTATGATGATATCCTTGGGATCATAGCGCAGGAAAAGTACGACAGGAATCCGAAAGACGGCCGCCGCAAGGAAGGCGAGGGCGCAGAGCATGCTGATTGTTGTGAGTTTCTTTGTTTTGTGATTCATGTTTTCCTCCATTCCGGAGTGGGTTGCACTCCTGAAAAAATTAACACTCAAAAGCAGACAATGCTTCCGGGTGTCAGATTTCAGGTGTGTTAGAACTGTCAACAGAACAAAGCTATGACGGATCGAAAAAGAGTGCAGAAAATAAAAAGCCAGAAATGAGACTGACTGTTTCAACACACCTTCTTTAATCCGGACTGTACCGTCGGTTTTGGAATTCCACCAAACCCCGCGCCGAAGCGCCCGCGGACTGTGACCGCCGATCGGGAATTTCACCCTGCCCTGAAGACATTAACGCTATTTGGTTGTTAATCACAGGATAGACCTGTATGCGGCCTGTGTCAAGCTGTTTTATCCACTTTATGGCAGATGTCTATTTGCAAAAAACGAAAAAACGTTTAAAAATATGAAGATATTATATTGACAGCTGTTATGCAGTCATTTATAATAAAAACCGTAGAACACATTGTTTGAAAGTGAAATTCTCATTTCCAATCGGAATGAAAGATCGGATTTGTCCGATTCCGGCGATTTCAGCCATATTTCACAGAGATAAAAGTAATGGCTGACAGGCGGCAGGTAACAGGTGCCCGGTACAGCCGGAAAGAGACGTATGGGAAGGAAAGACACAGCGGGAAAAGTTTTTTTCTCCGATAAGGAACGGTTTGCAGAATTGATGAATGTTCATCTTTTCTGCGGCAATAAGACTGTTTTAGGAGAACATCTGATACGGAGGGACCGGGATTATCCTTCTTTGTCAGGCGTCTATGGAGAGAAGAAGAGAGATATTCTGATAGAGGATAAGAGCCGGAATTTATATTTCGGAATGGAGCTGGAAACAGAATCGGATTACAGTATGCCGGAGAGGATCATGGTGTATGATGCCTGTGAATATGAATGCCAGATCAGGGAAATCTATGGAAGCCATCGAAAAAAGGGCGATTTCAAAGAGTATCGTGAGAAGAAGAGTCGGATCAAAGAAATGGATTTGCTGCATCCTGTAGTGACTGTGGTACTGTATCTGGGCGAGGGGCATTGGGAAGGAAAGCGCAGCCTTTCGCAGCTGTTTGGTATAGCAAAGACAGACGCGGAACAGTTGAAGGCAAGACTGCATGATTATGATTTCCTGCTGATAGAAGCTGATTATGTCAATCCGGAAGACTATTCGACAGACTTAAGGCAGTTTTTTCAGGCCATGCAGAGCAGACGGGACCGGAAGAGACTCAAAGGTCTTCTGGAGTCAGAAGATTTCAGGAATCTGGAACCGGCGGCAGAACAGGCGATTGCCGCACATCTGCATGTAAAGAAACTGTTTTGCAGGATGAATAAGGAGGGCATTTCCATGTGTCAAGCGTTTGATGAGTTGATGAAAGAAGAGAGACTGAACGGGAAGCGTGAAGGTGAGAAAGCCGGAAAGAAGAAAGAGCGGTTTTCAATCGTCAGGAAAATGCACAAAAAGGGGATGGAGGAAGCATTGATCTGTGAACTGACCGGATGTACGAAGAAAGAATTTGCCGCAGCGACGGGAAGATAAATGGTGTGCAGGAAAAGACAGTTCACACCAGAAGGATATCCCGGCATAAGACATGAGACTGTCTTATGCCGGGATCGTTTTTGTTACTGTGCGGTTTTAACCCGGCTCTGCGATCCGGCTTACGCCCACGTAGACTTCGGAGATCTTATACCAGGTCGGATAATCCACGATACCGGACTGCGGGAGGTTGAACACGCGCTGGAACACGCGCACGGCATCGGCGGTACGGGAACCGAAGATGCCGTCTGCCGTGATTTTGGGGATAGCCGGATAATTTTGTGCGATCCGGTTGAGCTGCTGCTGGATCTGCTGCACCTTTTCGCCGGAGGCGCCGACACTGAGATTATAGCCGGGCCAGGAGGAAGGCACACCGGATACGGCTACAGCCGTGTTGATATACATATCGCTGCCGTAGTAATAGCGGATGATCTCGATAGGCGAATAGCCTTCGTCCCCGAGGTATTTGGATCCCCACTGGCTTAAGCCGTTACAGGTCACGTTCCTGCCGTCGCAGTAGGAGGTAAAGATGGGCTGGCGCACGCCGGGGCGGGACAGATAGTTGGCGAAGATGGAGTCTACCAGTCTGTCAACGTTGGTGTAGATGTTCCGGCTGCGGATCCATTTCTGGTCATAGGCGGTGGAGGAAGTGATGGTAAAGTTGTATCCTTTGTTTCTATACCCCGAAATCGGCGCTGATTCGGGGTTACAGAGGTCTTGTGCTGGACAAGCTTATTATCCGAATGAAAGGAAAGACGGGATATGAAGTCATATATGGATAATGCAACTTGTATAATTATATGCTGAATTAAAAAAAGACTGCGCCTCTCCCATATGGGAAAAGCGCAGTCTTTTTTTAATAGCCAAATAGCTGCACGCCAGTGTCACCCTGTTCTGTGCATCTGGTTCCGACACCTATGAGTGTGTATTTATCGCATAAGATATTCCACTTATTAATCTAGGGATAGAAAAAACGAGAAAAGTGTTTCCACTGTATAAAACGTATTCAAAAGATACGGAAAATGAGATATTTCCACTGTCTAGTCTATACTAGTTCTCCAACACAATCACCCATCAGCCTTGCTACTCTTTTTTGCCCTCTGTAAAGTGCTTTTGCTTATGCCCGTCATGGCTTCCACCTGTTTAAAGGAGTTACTCGCCAGAAGCTCGACTGCATGGGCTATCTGCGCCTTGCTGTATTTCTTCGGCCTGCCGTCCTTGTAGTCTGGCCTTGTCTTTGCAATCGCCTTGCCCGCCTGGCACCTCTCAATAATCTGATTCTTCTCAAACTCCGCAAACGCTAAGAGGACAGTATAAATCAATCGTCCCATGCTCGTGTCTTCAATCAGCCCCATATTGAGAATGTGGATGCTTACGCCCTTGTCAAGCAACGTATCAATATAACCCAATCCGACACGGACGTTCCTGCAAAACCTGTCTAGCTTCGTACAAACGATAATGTCCCCTTTCTGTACTTTCTCTAATAGCTCAGAGAAGACAGGTCTTTCTTCTCCTCCTGTGTACGCTTCAATCACAATCTCCGCATCTGGATACTTCGCCAGTATCTGTGCTTGCTGGTCTTCGATAGAGTTCCCATCAGCAAGCTGTTGTTGTGTAGATACTCTGCAACAACCATATATCATAATCTTTTAATGACCTCCGTGTTTTCTTCAAAATCAAGCAGATTATACAAAAACACGGCCTTAAAAAGCAATATTGCGTCTTCACTTTTGGATATATCTTTTGGGTATGCAGAAAGCATTGATTTTCCCAGGCATCTCCACCGTATTCAAAAGGGTTAAGTTTTGACTGTCATCAGTCCCATAAAAAGGAAAAGGCCCTGCTGTTACACAAGGCTCTGTGAATCATTCTCCTGATTCTTCCGCATTCTCCAAAGCATACTCTATGCACTGGATAATCACTCTGTTGAAAGACATATTGTTCTTTGTTGCCAGTTCCTGGACCTGCGCAATCAGGTCTTTGGGAAGTCTTAAAGACTTGTTTTCGTACTCAACATATTCCTTTTTTAGCTTAAACACAATGCATCACCTCTCATATTATGATTGTAATATATCTATCATTGTGCTAAAATATTAGAAATACACCATCTTTATAATATATTTTATATTATATTTATAACACATTTGTGCGAATAGGAAGGAGTGGAAGGAAATGCAAGGAGATTTTTTAGAAATGATCACAGAGGTCTTGATGTCCGAAAGGCTTGGAGCGGAACTGGAAAAGGATGCACAGTATAAGGAGGCTGTTGCAGAGGAACAGCGCTTGTATGAGCTGCTGGATGCCAGCCTGAACGAAGAACAGCAAGCTATCCTTAAAGACTACTTTGATACTTGCGGCAGTAGGGAAACCATAGTGGAAAATGCAATATATAAACTTGGAATGAAGGATTTATTATCTTTGTTCAGGTCTTTGGCGCCAATGGATGAAAGCAAATTACAAAAGATAGGTAAAGAATATGCAGATAAACGAATTCAAGGATAAGATGTTTGATATTCTGAATGAAACAGACAGTTTGCCCGTCACTGATATCATTGTTAATGACAGGAAGGATGAAATCAGGATACTGCTTGATGACCATTCTTCTTTTGTTATCAAATGTTCCACAAAGGGTTTCTGGTTCCTGGTGCGCTGATACAATAAACCATTATCGGCTGATTGGAGGGAGTATGGATATTAAAACACTGAAAGAAAGATTACTGACACTGGACAGAGAAGCACAAGATATTTTTAAGGAAATTGGATATGAGAAGAAATTTGAAATCACTAACCTTGAATTTGATAAAGAGAACCTGGACGATTATATGATGTACAGAGAGTTTTCTTCCATATGCAGCCACCTTGACTACATACACGTTGTACTTGATTATCTGCAAAAGCCTGTCACCAATGCTGGAGTAATTCATCTTAACGGCAAAGGAGCATATGAACTGAATGGCATTATATTGAAGAAAGATGATGTTGTCGAAATCGTTTGTATGGATGAAGATGAAAAAAAGCTTTATTGGTATCCACTGTCCGTAAGTGGCCGTAAGAATCTGGATGGGGAAAACGCAAGAATCAGGAAATAAAAAAGAAGAGTTTTTGAAGCTCTTCTCTTTCCCTGTCACTTTTGGGGATATGCTCCACTCCCTGCTTAATTATCAGCATCCCCAGAACCATCGGCGGTCGCATCATTTTTGACAAAAAGCACAACATCCTCTACCCTGCAGTCGAGTATTTGGCAGAGATTGTCTACTGTTTCCAGGGTGACGTTCCTATTGTGCTTCAGCTTGTCAATCATGCTGCGGCTGACCTTATATGTATTTATCAGCTTGTAGCAGGTAACGTTTTTCCGTTTCATTGTTTCCCAGAGTGGGGCAAAAATCATCATATGGCTTCACTCCTTTTCTAAATAATTATATGGTCACGAACAAGAGAATAAAATTCTCCTGTTCATGAAACCTCATAATAATGAAAACTCATGATAAAGAGTATATTTTTGTAGACACTGGACAGAAGAGATGGTAAAATAAGCCTGATAACATTCAGACGGAGGAGGAAATACAGTATGGCATTGATGAAAGATGAGAATGGAAGGTTATGGGATGTTGACCTGAATGGGAAAGCGCACACGCCAACATTTGGACAGGAAGTAACCGAAGAACTGATATCTAACCTTCCCATGGCAATGAGGATTGCAAAGACCATAGTTAAAGGGGCGGATGCGGCTTCCGCCACAATAAGCGGCAAAATCGCAGACAAGATTCTGAACGAAGGGGAACGCCAGGAACTGGAAGCGGCACGGGAAAAGGCAAAGGCCAAACAGGCGGCAGAGCAGGCCAGGACTGGAAACGGAGTCATAGGGGATTTCATGCATATTGCCAGGACAGGGCAGGTGGATAGCGCAAACAAGAAAGCGATAGCAAAGCACTTTATAAATAAAGTGAAAGGCAAAATGAATAATCAGTAAACCATTTGACGGAAACAGGTAATTCAGGAAAACTGTCATTTACAGACGGGCACAATTAAATCTGGAACACAATGATTGCTCTTGAATAAATTACATACGCAGCTGATGTTGGGCCAGCCTGCTTTCTGTGTCCAGGAGCATATAGAACCTGTGGAACAACATGCATCCGCAGGTTTTCATATTTTGGAGGATGATGATGAAACCAAAAAGCACATTATATAAAGGAGTCATCCTGTTGCTGATATTTACCATTGCCCTGGTATGTTCGTCATGTGGAAAAGAAAATGCGGCAACAACTATGAACCTTATCAAGACAGAGGGTACTGTAGGCGTGGATGATGCAAAAGGGAAATCGCTTAAGCTGATGGAAAACATGGGGCTTTACAGCGGCTACGGTGTCGGAACACAGTCAGAAAGCTACGCCTGGATTAACTTTGATGATGTAAAACTGTCAAAACTGAACCAGGACAGCAGGGTGTCGATTGAAAAGGACGGCGGGAAACTGGAAATAGATGTCCAGTCGGGCAGCATGTTCTTTAATATAACAGAGACTCTTGGAGAAGATGAAAGCATGGATATCCGCACATCTACAATGGTTGTCGGCATCCGTGGCACAAGCGGATGGGTTGTAAACGATGGCAGCAAATCAAGCGTTGCGCTGCTCCATGGAAAAGCAGGAACTTCATTATTGACTGATTCAGGAACAGAAGATATTACAATCGGCGCAATGGAGATTCTGAATATAGAACAGCAGGGCGAAACTGTCTCCTATGAGATACAGCAGCTGGAGGAAGTTCCTGATTTTGTAGAAGAAGAACTTGCACAGACACCAGTAACACTGTTTGAAGTTCTTGGCGTGATGGAAGAACATGAAATAACAGAGGATGAATTTTCGTATGCATCAAAGGCCATGTGCTTGGATATCTTAGGAAAAAATTCCCTGAATGTGCTTGTTCCATATATCCCCGATGGATGGAATGCATATGACGGCAGGATAGACGGCGGTATGCCTGCAAATTTTCCTTCTGTAAATCTTCAGATAGGTGTTTCTCTATCCGCCAACCTGACTGCTGTTCCCGATAGCGAACCGCAGACACAGGGAAATTATTTCATCTGGATTGAGGACGTACCAGAAGATACCTTCGGAAATCGTTATCAGAGAATGTATATTGCTAAAAATACATCCACACCAGATAGTTTTGGAAGATATGAAACAGTATGTTTTACATTAAGGACACAGAAAATGCATTCGGAAGATTATTGGATTCCAGGAAGGCATATTGACGATGAAGTCATCAGGGAATTATTTAATACAGAAGTTGACATGATACTCAGCCAGCTTGAGTAAATCTGTCAGAAAAGGCAAGTATCCTATGAAAAAAGAAATTTGTTTGCTGATTGGATTTTGGGCAGCTTCATTTTTTCTGTCGATGCTGGCAAAATCTGGACTCCTGAGCAGTGTTGACAACTATTTCTCAGATGCGCTGTATCAAGAGCCTGCGGCTGTGGATGGAAACATTGTCATCATCGCACTTGATGAAAAGGCTCTTACATATTACGGCCCATATCAGGACTGGAACAGGGAAAAAACAGCGGAAACAATCCAGATTCTGAATAAGTCTGGGGATTGCCGTCCTGCTGCGATTGGAATTGATATTCTTTACAGTTCAGCCAGAGAAGATGATTCAGATGAATCTTTGGCCTGTGCTGCTGAAAAATATGGAAATGTAATCGTGGCGAGTGCTGCGGCATTTGACGCTGGCTTTGCCGAAAACAACGACAGCTTTATTTATGATGGCTTCCAGATTACATATTATGAGGAACCTTATGAGGAATTAAGAACTGCCACGATTACAGGCCACATCAATGCGATGATGGATTCAGATGGCATACTGCGGCATCATCTTTTGCAGATTACTCTGCCATACGGAACAACGGTTCCATCTATGGCGTTAGCGGTGGCTCTTAAATATGATGGCAATCTGACGATGCCAAATGTAGACAGCAATGGGTTCTGGTATCTTCCATACAGTAAGGAGCCAGGGGATTTTGAGGCAATCTCTATTTCTGATGTGTTAGACGGCAATGTGCCGCCAGAGTACTTTAACGGCAAAATAGTTTTGATTGGCCCTATGGCCGCTGGCCTGCAGGACAGCTATATTACGTCCATCGACCATGCAAAACAGATGTATGGAGTTGAGTATCAGGCCAATGCCATTGCCGCATTGCTGGATGGCAATTTCAAACAGGAAGCTGACGATAATCGGCAGTTTATGACATTGCTCCTTATCCTCTTCCTTGCCAGCCTGCTTTTTTGGAAAGGGAATGTAAGGCTTTCCGTTGTCTTGTGGCTGCTGTCATCCTCTGGCTGGATACTGCTCTGCAGGTCCATGTATGGGTATGGGATTATTCTGCATGTTTTATACGTTCCTTTAAACATTACGATTCTCTATGTTGGAAGCGTGGGCATCCACGCAATTCAGGAAAGCAGGAGACGTCGGCAGGTTACCAACACTTTTGAGCGTTATGTCGCTCCAGAAATCGTAAAGGAGTTAGTGGGTTCAGATACAGATGCAGTAAAGCTGGGTGGAAAGTCATGTGACATTGCTGTTCTGTTCGTGGATATCCGTGGGTTCACTACCATGAGCGAGAAGATGCCACCTGAAACTGTGGTGGAGATATTGAATCAGTACCTGACACTTATATCCGACTGTATCTTCATCCACAAAGGTACATTAGATAAATATGTCGGAGATGCTGTCATGGCTTTCTGGAATGCCCCTCTTCCACAAGATGATTATGTGATGGATGCTGCAAGGGCGGCAATGGATATGGCTTCAGAGGCAGGGAAGCTGTCTGAAGAACTGGAAAAACAATATGGCCAAAGGCTTGCTTTTGGCATAGGGATACATATAGGCAATGCGGTGGTCGGCAACATTGGCTCCCCTAAGCGCATGGATTACACGGCAATCGGTGACACCGTGAATACGGCGGCAAGACTGGAAGCCAATGCTCCTGGGGGAACTGTCTATATCTCTAAAGCAGTAGCTGATGCTTTAAAAGGAAGAATCATTGCCACACCGCTTGCCAATCCACCGAAACTAAAAGGGAAGAGCAATGGTTTTGAGATTCTGACACTGGATTCCATTATATGAGGTAGACTTTAATGTGTAAAAGCAAAAACTGGAAAATCACTGTATGGGGTGTCCGTGGCTCTGCCCCTGCCCCGTTCAGGGAATATATGGAGTATGGGGGCAACACTTCCTGTATCTGTGTCAAGAGGGAAAACCATATGGTTGTATTCGATGCAGGCACAGGGCTTACAGCTCTGGGTAATGAATGGAGCAAACAGGAGCCTGTGCGGCTGGATATCATCATCAGCCATCTGCATATAGACCATGTGATGGGATTGTTCTCATTCCTTCCACTTCTCTCAGCAGATGAAATCAATCTGCATGGAGGGATTGGACTGGAGCAGAGCCTGAGACGGATGCTTTCGCCCCCATGGTGGCCGATAGGGATTCAGGATTTTAAAGCGGAGATTCATTTTCATGAGACACAGCCTGGAGCCAGCTTTAAACTTGGCCATTTTACTGTATCAACGATGGAAGGAAACCATCCAGGCGGCAGCATATTGTACCGCTTGGACGGAGATGGGAAAAGTCTTGTCTATGCTTCAGACTATGAATTTAATGAAGAAAAAGCTGCCAGATTTTCAGACTTTGCCCATGGAAGCGACTTGGTTATTTGTGATGCAAATTTCACGGCTGAGGATTTCAGGGAAGGCTGGGGACATTCCACATGGGAACAGGGGTTAAAGGCTGGACATGATGCAGTGGCCAAACATGTGCTGATGACTCATTACGGCCAGGGGTATACAGATGAATTTCTGCATAGCCAGGAAAGGGAAGCGTGTAAAGATGTCCGCTGTATCTTTGCGAAGGAAGGGATGGAGATAGTGCTATGACACAGGATGATATCAGGAAAATTTTAAATGTAGGAGTGCTGCTCTCATCTGAAAGAAATCTGAACAGGCTTTTGGAAAAGATTCTTATTTCAGTTATGGAAATTTCCCATTGTGATGCAGGAACACTGTATTTGCTGAATCAGAACAGGCTGCATTTTACCATCATGAGAAATGATACTTTAAAAGTTTATCAGGGCGGGGATGGCCAACGCCCTGACATTCCGCCAGTTCAATTATCCAGTGAAAATGTATGTGCTTTAGCTTTAATAGAGGGCAGGACGATCAACATCCCTGATGTAAGGAACTGCCACGAATATGACCTGACAGGGCCTACAAGGTATGACGCTATGACAGGATATCATACACAGTCCATGCTCGCTGTTCCAATGCAGAACCGCAGGGGTGAAAAAATAGGGGTTTTGCAGCTTATCAATGCAAAAGATGCTGACAGGGCTGTATGCCCATTCTCTGATGAAATGGCGCTTGTGCTGGAATCCGTGGCTTCGCAGGCGGCAATCACAATCCAGAACGTCAGGTATATTGAAGAGATTCAGGAATTATTCCATTCTTTTGTCCGCGTGTTCGTATCGGCAGTGGAGGAACGGAGCCCCTATAACGCCAGCCATACAAAACATATGGTGACGTATGGAGAAAGGTTCCTGGACTATTTAAATATGCAGGCAGAAATGGATGGAGGGCAGGCCCCTTTTGATGCGGAACATCGGGAAGAACTCCTTATGAGCATATGGCTCCATGATATAGGAAAGCTTGTCATCCCCCCTTGAAATTATGGATAAGCAGGCGAGACTTCTGCCTGAACAGCACAGCGCATTTTTACACCGTATGGAAACGCTGTGCCTGCTTGGTGAGATTGATGCCTTACCTGGTAAGGAGAATCATCTGAATACACTGACACAAGATATCAAAAATGCAGAGAAACTTGTAGAGTCGGTGAATACGGCGGGATTCGTTACAGATGAAAAGATTGCATTGCTCAGGCAGCTTACAGAGCGCACCTATATAGACAGGGATGGGAACGAAAAACACTGGCTTACAGAAAACGAATATGAAATGCTGTCCATCCGAAAAGGAACACTGTCGGATGAGGAACGGCGCATCATGCAGTCACATGTTGTCATGACTGATAAGCTGCTATCGCAGATTCATTTCAGCAGGGAACTTTCCCATGTGCGTGAATGGGCAGCATCCCACCATGAGTATCTGGCTGGTGATGGATACCCAGAGCATTTGTCAGGCGATGAAATACCGCCAGAGGTGCGCATTCTTACTATCATAGATATATTTGATGCACTCACTGCCGATGACAGACCTTATAAGCCAGGGATGCCGCCAGAGAAAGCGTTGTCTGTCCTGAAAGATATGGCGGAAAAGGAAAACAGGCTGGACAAGGCTCTTGTGGAGCAATTTGCAAAGAGCCGTTGTTGGGAACAGGCGGGGATGGGAAAAGGAGGAGGACATGAAGTATCATAAATCTTTATATTTGAAATTTTTCTGTGTATATACTGTAGCTGTTTTGTTCTGCGCTTCATGCGGGAAAAGCGACAACAAGGCCACTACGATGTATCTTGTCAAAACGGATGGTGATGTGAGTGTTGAGGATGCAGATGGAAAATCTGTTGCCCTGATTGACAATCTGGGCCTGTACAGTGGCTATGGCCTTGGAACGCAGGCAGACAGCTTTGCATGGATTGACCTTGATGCCACAAAACTCGCCAAAATGGATGAGGAAAGCAATGTTGGGATTACAAAAGCTGGCAGGGAACTGGAGATTTTCGTCAATTCTGGCAGCCTGTTTTTTAACGTAACGGAACCGTTGGCTGACGATGAAAGTATGGATATCCACACATCCACAATGACATGCGGCATCCGTGGCACCTGCGGCTGGGTTATGGCTGATGGAGGCACATCATCCCTGACCCTGCTTGACGGCACTGTGGAATGCATCATCCTTGTAGATGGCCAGGAAGAAACAGTCACTGTAAATGCGAAAGAGTCCCTTATTGTTGAAGAAGATGATGGAAATGTCACCTATGAAATGGTTCCTCTTATATTTGATGCTGTGCCTGAGTTCGTGCAGGAAGAAGTCGTTAATGAGCTGTTCGCAATGGAAGAAAACTCAGACAACAATGGACAATCAGGGGAAAGCGGCACACAGACAGAAGATGATGATGCGCCACAGGAAGAACAGACATCCGAAGATGATGATGCATCACAGAAAGAACAGGCACCTGAGGCTGAAACAGGTGAAGCAGCTCCTGGCGAAGAAATTGGCTTTTTTGATGCAACAGGTCTGTATGTTCTGGAAAATAATAGAAATACAGACGAGGTGACATTAAGTTTGGAAGCCTATACTGACGATATCAATGGAGGTCCTCTTCGCATATACATTGGCCAATCAACCATGTTTTTTGACGGCGAATGGGTGTTAAGCGATGATGAAGATTCATTTCGTGGTGGTGTGGCCTATAACGCCACAGACAGCAATGGCAATACACTGTCATTCGTATTGGATGCTGAAGCCGCAGGAGTAACTATCACATCGGCAGATGATGATGGATTCAATAGTATTGAAGGACATTATGTAATTCAGAGAAGGTATGAGGCACCATAATTCAAAGTTGAAAGCTCTCTAAGCACAAGGATGCAAATAGAACTATATGGATAAACAGAAAAAGAGCCAGCATTTGTTAGATCTTTTTCTGTTGCCAATGGTTCTATCCTATGCAGTTGTGCCAGGGAACACAGATGATATCCGTGTAATATATAGTTTGGGAAATGTGGGCAAAATAAAAACTACGCTTGGCCATTTAAGGCAATTAAGCGTAGTTCTTTCTTTAGTAGCCGAATATCTGCACGGCAGTATCGCCCATCTCTGTGTATCTCGTGCCGACACCAATCATAGTGTACTTGTCACAAAGGATATTCCACTTATGGCCTTCGGAATCCATCCAGTGCTGAACAAACTCAGCACCTGTTGCATGAGGCCCTCTTCCAATATTCTCACCATGAATCCTGTCGCTGAGTGCATAGCACTTTGTTCCATCAGGTCTTACATGGCTGAAATGTTCATCAGGGATGATTTCTTCTGCTCTGATATCAGCGGCTTCTGCAAGCTCATCACTCCATTCCAGTTCTGGCAACCCCGCAGCTACTCGTTCTTTATTAGTTTCTTCATAGATTTCTTTTGCAAGCCCTATGCATAGCTTGTTCTCCTCTGGCGCTGTAATGGATTCGACATTCTCTTCTGTCACTTTAGCAGCATTCTCTTCTACAGACATTTCTTCGGTGAAAGCAGTCTCTTCTTCAATAAAATTCTGTTCCACACTGTTCTGTTCTGTGTCTGTTACCACAGCAATGTCTTCGCCATCTTCTTCAATCAGCGGCTTCTCTGATGCGATTACTGCAGATTCTTCAACATCATAGACATTCTCGCCTGGTGGTGATACAGCGTCATTCTCTGCCCCGCCATCCTTATTAGAGCATCCAGTACAGGCTAATGCCAACACCAATAAAATCAATAGTTTCTTCATGATTATACCTCCTAGTATAATAATGATATAGCCACAAGAGCTATATAGTTAATAAGTAACAAAGTCATATCTGATGAATAACAG
>ERZ808028.90-NODE-90-length-98424-cov-10.013300_pt1 | contig 98424 bp, 74 predicted proteins | sample MGYA00380184_ERZ808028 | MGnify/ENA primary metagenome ERZ808028 (study PRJEB31490, sample SAMN06133397) | mouse gut metagenome | isolation source: J8_1 | host: mice | place: China: Chengdu | collected 2015-05 ... | reverse complement strand
GGCTGTATCCTTCCCACTGCCGGGCAGATTGGGGACTTTCACCCGTTAGAACGTGTGCCCACCGGGCACACCAAAAAAAGCAGAGACTCAAATAGTCCCTGCCTCCTGATAACTCGCTTATTTATAAGGCTGTGCATCACCTACTACCTTTAAAAAGCCCCCTTATATTTTTTCCGTCATATACAGCAGACGGCAGACAGCATTTTCCAGCTGCTCCAAAGATACCCTGCCATCCTCGTATCCCTGCAGGATCTGTGCGATCACCGGCGGCCCTCCGGGCATTACAATATCATTGCCCGCCGCCACGGCATCTGCGCCGTCCACTACGATATCCATATCTCCCCAGTCCGTAACGACCGCCCCCTGATATCCCCATTCTTCTTTCAGAATATGAGTGCAAAGATCGGCGCTCCCACCGGCAAACACACCGTTGATCTTGTTAAAGGAAGTCATCAGGCATGCAATGTCCGCTTCTTTTACCAGCATTTCAAACGGCTTCAGGTAAAGTTCCCTTACGGCCCGCTCCGTGATAATGGAATCCGCCGCATCATAATGCCTGCTGCCGCTTCCCCGTCGGAAAGTTTCCTGCTCGTTGGCTGCAAGGTGCTTGGGGCAGACCAGTACCGGATGATTCTCCTGCACGCCTCTGGTTATTTCGCAGGCGCAAACGCCTGTCAGATAAGGATCTTCGGAGAAATATTCAAAATTTCTACCGCCGAGAGGATGCCTGTGCAGATTCACGGCGGGAGCCAGCCAGACGTCCACCTGCTGCTTTTCGCATTCCGCTCCCACGGCGTTTCCAAATGCATACCATGTCTTTTTATCAAATGCACATGCAGTCAACATCTCGGACGGCCACGCCAGCTCACCGATTCCTGCCGGCCCATCTTTATAGGATATCGAATAGATTCCCATCTGCTCGATCGCCGGAGAGACGTAACCGTTATACCCGGCCGGATGGCTGTTTGTTGTGACCGGTCTCCCTTCCTGATCAAAAATGGTCTCCGGATCGCTTCCATCCCTGAATGCGGCAAACGGCGTGCCGGGGCCATACCCTACACAGAGCGCCGCAAGCTGCCTGGCCGACAACTTTTTAACCTTCTCTCTTCTGCCGTCGCAGTCAGCGGAATTCCTGGCAGTGCCTGCTACGCTCACATCCTCTTCGCTTACCAGTATTACCGCAAAATCCCCGTCCAGCACATTTCTTTGTGCATTTCTTCCCGCGGCGGTCAGAAATTCCAGCTTCCCTCGATTGCACTCCTGCACGCCAAGGCGATTCGTACACGGCTCCACGAGAATGTCCTGCACAACCCGGACAGCCGCGGCGCACCTTGTATTACGGGAAGAACTTCCTGTCAGAATCCGATAGTCCCCCTGTCTGACCACATAGGCTGCCCGCTTTTCGTCATAACAGCTCCATTCTTTCCATGGGACAAACAGTCGGATATCCTCTTCTTCTCCCGGCTGCAGCAACCCTGTCTTTTCAAATCCTTTCAGTTCCTGGAAGGCATGGTCCCCACTGCCGCAGTTTGCCAGATATAACTGGACAACCTCCCTGCCCGCCGCATTTCCCGTATTCCTTACACGGACCTGCACCTCCACACCGTCTTGGGCTTTTACCGCCCCGGTGCATTCCGTTTCAAATTCCGTATACGACAGCCCATGTCCAAATGCATACAAGGGTTCCTTTCCAAAGGTGTCAAAATACCGGTAACCGGCATAAATATCCTCCTGATAAACGGTGACCGGACTTTTTACATATCCCACGCTGCCGTTTTCCTCCGCGCTCAGACCGTAGCTTTCATAGGTGAGCAGGTTTTCCTCATCTTCCTTATCCCATGAGAAATGACAGGCTGCCGGATAATCCTCATACTGCCCCGCGATGGTAAATGCCAGCTTTCCGGAAGGATTCACATGCCCCGTCAGGATATTCGCCAGTGCTGCCGCCCCTTCCTCTCCCGGAATCCCGGCAAACAGGATGCTCTTGATGCCGGGATAATTTTCTGTCCACGACAGGTCCACCAGTCCGTTGGTGTTTAAGATCAGGACTACCTGATCGAAATTGCCGCATATCTGTTCAACCAGCTCTTTCTCAGAATCTGTCAGGAAATAATCGCCCTGCAAGTGCCTGTCGCATTCCTCCCCGCCGGCATTTCTTCCCAGCACAAAAACGGCGGTATCCGTAAATGCACGGGCAGTCTCTATCTGTTTTCCTGCGATTGCATACTCTTCCACAGGAGCATGATATTTTCCGAATATCTCATACATCACACCGCTGGTGATCACCTTGCCCATATCTGCCCAGTCAAATTCATCCTCTTTTGTCTTTTCTTCCTCCGAAATGCGCTCCGTATAATAATTCTTCAACCCGGGTTCCGCACAGATTCCCTTTTTCTCACATTCTTCCAGAATCCTTTTACATCCTGATTTATGGGCCGCCCCCGAACCGTTCCCGGAATAGATCGTATCAATCTGGGCCCTCCCGAAAAAGGCGGCTCTCTGCCCTTTGGCAAAAGGCAACAGGTTCCCGTCGTTTTTTAACAATACGATCGCTTCTTCTACCATCTTCTTCGCTGTCGCCCTGCTATCCATTTGTGCTTCCTCCTATACTGGCTTTCGCATAGAATGCCCTCTCTCTTCCTTCTATCCAGCCATCGCTTTTCACCTTATACGCCCCGGTAAGCCGGATATCCTCAGAAGAACTTCCGATCTCTACACCGATCACTCCCTTCTCTGTCTTCCACCGCATGTCTTTATCCAGGAATGCCGTCTGACTTGCTAAAACTTCAAATACTACCGTTTTTGTCTCCCCCGGCTTTAAGGAGATTCGTTTAAAGCCGGCCAGTTCCTTCACCGGTCTGGTCATGCCCGCATACCTGTCGATCAGATAAAGCTGCACCACCTCATCCCCTTCCCGCTCTCCGGTGTTGGATACTGCCGCCTCAATCCGCACGCTGCCCTGCGGTTCAGTCTCCTTCCTGGAAATATGCAGATCCGAATAGGCAAATGTGGTGTACGAAAGTCCGTGTCCGAAATAATATCTCGGCGTATGGGGTAAGTCCACATAGTTTACAAATCCAATGCTTTCCCCCTGATGCCACGCAGAGCCATTGGGATGGTTATAATAAATCGGAATCTGTCCCGCATGATAAGCCACCGATACCGGCAGTTTTCCGCCCGGATTATATTCTCCAAGCAGGGCGCTGACTACCGCTTCCGCTCCCGTTTCCGCCGGATTCCATGCTTCCAGTATGGCATCCAGACATGTATCCGCCGTATCACTGGATATGGGTCTTCCGTCAAAATGGACTCCGATCAGCGGTTTTCCGAATGCCGCCGCCCTTCTGATAAATGCGTCCTGACAGGGCGGCAGATTGATGTTGGCTGCATCCACGCCTTCCCCCATGGATGCCATCGAACAGGTTCCATGTTTTCCGCCAAGCGTCAAAATGACCACATCCGCCTCCCTTACCGCCTGCAGTGCCTCCTCAAAACGGGATTCATCCGCCCCGGCAACGGGATAACCGTATGCATAAATAATTTCTGTGTCCGGCATCCGGCTTCTCATTTCTTTCAGCAGGCTTCTGCATTCCGGTTTCTGGCGGCGCAGTATCGCATCAAACTCTTCCGTCTCATCCGACTGGATATGGGTGCCCGGAATGGTTTTGATCTCCCCCGCATCCTTCTGTACCACACCGCTCACGCCGGCAATGGAATTCGCTGCCGCATAAGTGGACTCCATCATGCACATATGGGTATAGCCGCCGAAAAATTTCCTCGCACAGTCAGCGTGAGGGCCGATCAGGGCAATTTTCTTACTGCCGCTTGCTACAGGAAGCGCCCCGTTATTTTTCAGAAGCACCAGCGATTCCTTTGCCGACTGCAGGGATATTGCCCGATCCTGCTCATGGCACACCGCATTTTTCAGTTCTTCTCCCGCCAGGGCAAACGGATGGTCAAAAAGTCCCATCCTAAACTTTGCGGTGAGCACCCGGAGCACCGCCTCGTCAAGCAGCTCCACCCCTGTCTCCATCTCTTCGATCCGCTTCTTAAGCCCGGCTCCATAACAGACAGCAGACGGCATCTCGATATCCATGCCGGCCTCCAGACAAAGGCATCCTGCCTCCGTCTCATCCTCCCCCACATGCTGTACATGGTGAACATTGCTGACCGCTCCATAATCGCTGATGCAGACACCTTCAAAACCCATCTCGTCACGCAGAAGCGTCCTTAAAAGTGTGCACGAAGCGGATACCGGTTCGCCGTTGATGGAATTATAGCCTGGCATAATTCCCTTAAGCCCGGCCTCCGCAATGGCTGCCTGAAACGGTTTTCCATACACCTCCCTCAATAAACGCACCGGGGTATCGCTGTGCGTCCCATGGATTCCTCCCTGAGAATTATGAAAGGCAGGAAAATGCTTCGCCACGCTCTCCGTCTTCCTTCCCGCCGTCTCACCCTTCTGGATTCCTCTCGTGTAAGCGGCTCCCATTGCAGACGCCAATACCGGATCTTCCCCGTAGGTTTCCCCCTGCCGTCCCATACGGGAATCACGGGATATGTCCAGAACCGGCGCCAGCACGTGGGTGACACCGCAGGCCGCTTCCTGCCTGCTCACGATCTCCGCGATCTTCTCTTCCAGTTCCGGATCAAATCCGGAACCTCTTCCAATCCCGGCCGGGAAGCTGGTCGTATCCTGAATAAACGCCCCGCACAGTCCTTCCATATGGAAAATCGCCGGAATATGATGCGGGCTGTTCTCCATCACGATTTCCTGCACCTGCCTCTGCCACCGGGCCGCCTCTTCCAGACTTTCCATCCTGCGCATCTCCAGCGTGCTGACTTCCCCGATTCCAAAAGGCGTATCCTTTGAAATTTTATCCATATCCATGTACGTTTCGCCAAAAGGGAAAATGCAGTTGATCTGCGCCATTTTTTCATCAAGAGTCAATTCCTGCAATAATAATTTTGCACGCTCCAGGGGAGCTATGCTTTTATCTGAATATTTCTTTTCCATATGATTGTCCATATTCCTCCCGTTCTCTCACGCTACTCCTGTTCATTCAATGCCTGAATCACCGCTTCATACACGGCTCGTATCTGCGGGGCAGAACTGATCCCCTCTGCGAGGGTCATCTTTTTCGCATATTCGATCATCGGGTTTGCCATCAGCTCCGGCACCATCCGGTCTAACATCTGCCTGCCAAGCGGCTCCTCCATGATCTCTCCCAGCGTACTGTCAAGGCTGAATCGCAGTTCTTTCAGGCTGGTACTGGTGTCATATTCATACTCATAATCGCCCGATCCCACTTCCAGCACTTCCTCTCTCTCCGGCAGACAGATCAGCGCAGATGTATTGACGGGCACGCATATCTCCACATGAATCTTTTTATTCCGGCAGCTCCACGAAGAGACGATCTTCCCGTATGGCGTCTCCAGTTCTGTCCTTGCCTCTTCAATACCCCTTACAAACATTGGCTTGACGTAGAATCTGCGATAACCGGCTTCCAGCTGGTTAATGCCGCCGATCTTACGGTACATCCAGTCACCGATCGAACCATAGGCATAGTGATTCATGGAATTCAGCCCCGGATGCGGCATGGTACCATCCGGTCTGATGGCATCCCAGCGCTCCCACATGGTGGTGGCCCCCATTTTTACCCCATACAGCCAGGATGGGTAATCATCCCGCATGAACAGAAGGCCCGCCATGTCGTGTGCTCCGTTATCCGACAGGGCATGACACAGATAGGGAGTTCCCACAAAACCGGTAGTCAGATGATTCTTGTGGTTCTCAATATTGGAAAGCAGCGCGTTCAGAATTTTCCCCCTGTCCTTCTCCTTTGCCAGATCAAAATGCAGGGAGAGCACACACCCTGTCTGGGTCTCGCTCACGATCCTTCCCCGTGCAGTATAATATTCTTCCTGAAAGGACTCCAGCGTTTCCTGATGCAGCTTTTCATAATGGAGCGCTTCCGTCTCTTTCCCCAGTACTCTCGCCGTCTTCGCCACCAGATCCGTCACATAAATATAGCACGCATTTGCCACCAGATAGACGTCCGTGGCTCCCACGCTGCCATCCCCCTGCTCCCTGTCCAGCGCCAGCCAGTCGCCGTACTGATAGTTGGTCATCCAGAGGCCGTTTTCATTTACCTTGTTATGAATATAATCGACCCACTCATGCATACACTGCCATGACTCTTCCAGAATCCGCACGTCCCCGTAAGTCTGATAAACCACCCACGGGATAATCACCGCCGCGTCACTCCATGCGGCGGAGCTGTAGGTCCCCTGAATATCCGGCACCACATGAGGCACCCCTTCCTCCAGGGAAGAGGCCGCCGCCACGTCCCGCATCCATTTGGAGAAAAACAAGGCGGTATTCCTGTTAAACGCGGCAGTCCACGAAAACACCTGTGCATCTCCCATCCAGCCAAGCCGCTCATCCCTTTGCGGACAGTCTGACGGGATGTCGAAAAAGTTGTCCCGCAGCCCCCATTCAATATTGCTCTGCAGCCGGTTGACCGCCTCATTGGAACAATGGAAGAATCCTGTTTTCTTCATATCCGAGTGCATCACACAGGCGGTAAACATATCCGGCGACAGAGTCGCCATCCCTTCCACCGCAATATAGCGGAACCCGTGAAAGGTAAAGTGCGGCATCAGAACCTGCTCTTCCCCGTTCAGGATATAGGTATCCCGGGAAGTTGCCGTGCGCAGCGTATCCGGATAAAACACGCCGTTTTGATCCAGTGTTTCCGCATGGCGGATCGCGATTTTCTGCCCTTTCTCCCCTTTTACTTTGATCTCCACCAATCCTGTCAGGTTCTGCCCGAAATCCACCAGATGATTGCCTGCCGGGTCTGTAAAGATGCGCTTCGGCGCAATACGCTCCGTGACGCGTACAGGCTCATTTTCCTGAGGAACCAGTACGGAAACATCAAATTCCGCCGCCGACACCGTTCCTTCTTTTCTTTCGGCTCCGTCGGTGTCAATGGTTTCCCCCATATAGATTTCACTGTACCGGATCTGCCCTGTCCGCACTTTCCAGTCCGTATCTGTGGCAATGACTTCCAGACTTTCGTCCTGATAGACGATATGAAGTTCCGCAAAGGCTCCCACCCGGTCGCCGTAACGGTTCGGTTTGCAGTCAAAACTTAAGATTCCTTTGTACCAGCCGTTACCCACTGTCATTTCCACACGGTTTTCCGCTTCTATGTACTCTGTAATGTCATAATACTGATATTGTAACCGTTTATGATAACCGGTCCAGCCCGGACACATATAGTCTTCCCCTACGCGCTTTCCGTTGATATGGATTTCATATACGCCGTGGCTTGTGGCGTAAAGATACGCCTTTTTTACCGGCTTTCGGGCACAAAAAGACCGGTAGAAAACCGGGCAGGCCGTTTCTTCTGCCTCGAAATCGTGGGTGATCATCTTTGCCTGCAAACGGGACAGATCAAACAGACCGGTAGAAAAAGCCGTCCGTGCTCTGGCCGTATTGCCATGATTATCTTCAACACTCACCAAAACCCGATATTCCTTTTCCTCTTCCAGTTTTGCCCCTTCATAAGGAACCAAAACAGACTGGGAGTTCTCCCTTCTGCCGCTGTCCCACACGGTTTCCTCTCCGGAAAGCACCTGCAAATGGTAAGCAGTCTGCATGGTATCTTTCTCTTCCGACTCCAGTTTCCATGAAAAACGCGGTACTCTGACAGACAGCCCTGCCGGTTCCTTCCTGTGTTCCACCTCAAGATCATAAATTTTCATGTTCTCTTTCTTCTCCTTTTCCTACTGTCTCCCGCGCAGCAGCACTTCCACCTCATGCATTTTCCCGTCTCTAAAATCCGGCAGGACCGGATCGGAAACACGCACGCCATCCACCGTGATCTCTGGCATGCCGTTTTCCACCTTCTCCGGATTTCTGATCACCACATGGTAGTCCGCTTCTCTGAAATGTCTCATCGCCTCCGCCTGCTCCCAGTCTGACGGAAAACAAGGCGCTATCCGCAGCCCGTCATAATCCCTCTTGATCCCCATGATTCCTTCATAAAGTCCCATGAGGCACCACGCAGACGTGCCGGTAGTCCACGACTGATAAGATTTCCCATAATATCCCGGATTGGTGGAATAACAGTTGGTAAACACGTAAGGCTCCGCTCCCGACTGCATGGACGGGTTGTGGTCGCTGTCCGGCATGATCTTCTTTAAAGTCGCCACCGCTTTATCCGCCCGTCCGCTCTTACAGTCCATCAGGATCTTAAAGCCTGTGGCATGGCAGTATACGCCGCCATTTTCAAACAATCCCGGCAGCATACCCGACATTCTTCCCACATTGGGGGAGTACCCTGCATATGGCGGCAGATTTAAGGGGAATCCGAAATCATGCTCCATGCCATCCACTGCCTGCAACACCAATGGCAGTTTTTCTTCCTCTGCCACATCCCCAAGCACTGCCCAGACCTGCGCGTTCAGATAAATTTTGCTTCCACAGCTTTCTTTGGAGCCGATATTTTCCACCGGACTTAACGCACGCATGTACCATGCGCCATCCCAGGCCTTGTCGTTAATGCAGCTTTTTAAAATCTCATATTCCCCTGCCAGCTCCCCGGCATAAGCAGCATCCCCGTATTTTTCCATCAACAGGCCAAGCTCCTTAAGCGCAAGACAAAACTGGTGCGAAAGCATGACCGATTCCGCTTCCGGATCGGTAGTGATATTCAGCGCATCATTCCAGTCCGCAAAATAAATACGCACCAGTCCGTTTCTTCCTTTATCCGCCTTCAACCTGTTTACAGCCGCCTTTACATGTTCCAGGACAGACGCTTCCCCTCCATCCTGCCATGCGATCTTTTCATCTAACAATGAGAAATCTCCCGTTTCTCTGATCAACTGGCAGACAGCCCATATGATCCAGAAGGGCTGGTCAGAATACCTTGTATCATCATAAGGATACCACGTCAATACCCCGTGCCCGTCCTGAAACTGGTGCCTTAAGCACTCCAGTATCTCCTCTTTTGCCTTATCCTGTCTGTACTGCAAAAGGGCTGCCGCAATCTGCAGATTATCCCGCACACCTTTCTTGCCTACAATACAGAAATCCACCTGCTTCTTTACCCAGTTATTCATGATGTGATTGATTTTCTCATCCGGCGTCCGTATGGAAAGCGTGCAGTACTTCTGGTAATAATATGCCTGCGCCTTTTGAAATTCCCGTTCCACCGTCTCCCCGTTCAAAATACCGGAAGCCGCTTTCCGCGCTTCTTCCCGCGATCTGCTGATGCCAAACAGCAGATGGATTTCTCTGGTTTCTCCCGGCTTTAAGACAATCTTATGCTGCAATACGCCGCCCAGAATAAACAGCGTCGCCTCGGAATTCGTGCAGTCTCTTCCCTCCATCACCACGTCCGGACGCTGGAACAGTGCACAGGCAGAGGCATCCGGCTGCGTAATGGTACTTGCAGGACCGCAGAATCTTGTCAGATCCCCGTCATAGGCAAATACCGGCTCCGAGGAAGCCAGAAATCCATGATACAGGTCATGAGGCGCAAAGGGGTGGTCAGAATCACAATAGATTCCGTTCAGCTCCCGGTCAAATTCCGTTCTCATACACCGGTACATCTCATAATACCTTGGATAGGAAAAGCCTTCCAGATAGAAACTTACCGTCGGGAAAATGCTCAAAGTCCTTTCTCTTTCTCCCGTATTCTCGATTTTCAGGCTCCAGACCTCATGAAATCCTTTCTGCGGTACGAAAATCCGCCAGGAGCTTTGTATCTCCCGAAACCGGGACTGCAGCAGGGAATAACCAATACTGTGTATACACTGATACTCTTCCACCTCCCTGTTCAGCGGTCCCATGCCGATATTCCAGCAGGCATGGTCTTCCTCATCCCGAAGATAGAGATACCTCGCATCATCCCGGTTGATCATACACATATCTGCCTTCTCGCTGAGGTAATAACTGCGCCCGTGGCCTGTCTGGGAAACCTGCGCACAATACCGGTCTTCATTCCAAAGATAATTATACCAGTATCGTGGTGTTTTCGGCTCCTTAATGATGCAGGCATTGCCATCCTGCGAAAATTCATATATCCTGCTGTTCCCGGGATGTTTCTTTGTATTTTTCATATCTGCTTTCATGCTCCTTTTTTCCTGTTCTTCCTGCTTGAAATACGGCACGATCATCTGTCAATACGTCCTGTTACCCCTTGGCATTGTTCTTAGAACGTCTCTCCTGAATTTCCCGAAGCATTCCCGGAAGCTTCTTTTCCAGGTCGAATCCAAGGAAAATCACAAACATAACCAGATTGATGATCACCGGCAGATAATTCGAGAATCCGTAAATTGCATAACGCATAGAATCCGAAGCTGCCGTAAGGGTTGCATCATAACCGCCAACCGTCAGAAATCCTGTTAAAATAACGGTGCTGAGACCATTTCCCACCTTGCTGCCAAAACCGATGGCTCCGCCTGCAGTATTCACAAGGCGTTTGTCATACTTGTATTCGTTATAATCAACTGCCATGCCGGTCAAAACCGCATACAGACTCATCAGGGGAATCTGTACAAAGCTGCCGACCACACTGGTAACGGCATAAAGCATATAATTGGTCGGTGCAAAGCAGCGCAGGCCGGACGCAATGGCCGCCCCCATCAGGCCGATCTGTACCGTGCCTCTTATGCCGAATTTATTGATGACCGGCTTGGAAATCGCAAATCCGATCACGGTTCCCAGCATACCAGCTGCCCCCAACATGGCCACCAGGTTATCATTTCCGAAAATCCACTTGCAGTAATAGGTTCCCGACGCCCCGGCCATACCGGCTGAAATACTGGTGATCAGATTGAACAGCAAAACGATCACCCAATATTTGTTGCGGAATAGCATACCGAGCGCCTGAGGAAGCTCTACCGCCTCATCTTCCGGTCTTACGGCATCCTGCTGATCCGTATCGGCCATGCTGTGCCCCTGCTCGAAATCCTCAGCAAACTTACTGGATTTCCCGATCGCATAACAGGTAAAAAATACAAGAAGGACGATGAGCGCCAGAATGATTCCATATTTGATCCATGCATTCTGCGTCCCGCCAAGCATATTCGTGACCGGAATCGTCGCAATGGCAACTATCATGCCTGAACTGTAATTGGCAACCGCACGGGTCAGCCCCATGGAACTGCGTTCCCTCTGGCTGCGGGTCTTTACAATCATGACCGCACCAAACGGACATCCGATAGCTGAATATACCACGGCTGTCAGAAGCACATTGGTCACAAGCGCATAGACGAGGCCTGTCATGTTCTGACCGGGCACTGTGAACATCAAAAAGATGATCAGCGGAGCGGGCAGTGCCAGACGCATAAACCATTTGTAATACTTCTCTTTTCCGCCCTTTACATGGTCAAAAATATTGCCGAAAATGATATCGGTAAACGCGTCGATAATTTTGGCGATCAGCATCACGATGCCAACACCGCCTACCGCCAGTCCTACCTTATCCGTATAGAAGTAAGTCATCTGCCCGACGAGATTCGCCATAAGTCCGAGTCCAAACTGTCCGCAGAAGTCCGATACATAATCGACGCCTCTCATCACCATTATATTGCCGTCCTGATCCGGACGCCCTAAAATTTTCTTTTTCCTCGCCATAATTTTTCCCCTTCCCTTTCATCGCTTTGTGTGTGATATAACCCTTTATTTCTTAATGATCAGATGATACTGGACAGACGCATGCTCACCGGTCATGGCAAACCGGATACCATCACGCTCCTTCTCTCCCCTGATCTCTCCGATCACCTCTCCTGTCGGATCAAGCACTTCCAGTACCGCTTCATCTGCCTTGACCAGAATACTGCCCTCCAGAGTCTCCGCATATAACTTTCCCTTCAATGTTACTGCCGTAAAGCAGATCCCCATCATTTCCGGTCCCGGATTATAAGTGGTCTCATCCATGCCTGTTGTGCCCATCGCTGTCAGGACAAACTCTTTCGCCTCTGCTAACGTCTTATCTCCTGTGGGCAGTATGGTCAGGGAAATCCTCTCATTTTCGGAATGTACGCTTACCCGCTCTGAAAGCACGATCCTGTCATCCGGCGCCCCGCTGAAGCAGGCACAGTACGGCGTATTGACACTATACCTGGCGTGATCCGGATCAAATACGATTTCTTTTGTGTCAGAGATCAGCTTTCCGTCCACATATCCTGTATCTTCAGGGATTACGCCCCATTCTTTCATTGCCTGATCCACCAGCTTTGCAAAAGCACGGTAATCGCCTTCCCCTGCGACACTGGTAATCTCATCGAAAACAAGCGCCCGCTCTCCCATATGTACCCCCGCCTGCATCTCACGGGTTCCTTTTGCTGCCCTTGCCAGACGGTTTTCCTCTTTATAACGGCGCATTGCATCCCGGTAAGCAGACCACGCATAATAAACACCATGTTTTGCATCGGATAAGTCCGCTCCATTCAGGAAACCGGCATTTACCGCAATATCCGCATCCCCCTGATAGGAATCCCCGCCGTCTAAGAATACATTACGTACTGCCGTGATGTAAGGAAAGAAAGTTGCGGGCATTGCATGGAAGTTCGGAAGGGTACGCAGATCATTCTGCGTATAAACTACCTCCACTGAGCTTTTGGCGATCGATATCATGCCTTTCAGGAATACGGAAGCCAGAAATCCCCACTGGCAGACCACTGCCGGATCGTTATAGGCATCAAATACATTCAGGATTTCATCCGCCGGCTGGTCATCCCATTTCTCCGACGTGTGGTGGTTATACAGAATCAGTCCGTCCCAGTCATTCAGGCAGGCGTATGCGATCGTCTGCAAAAATGCGGTGGAATGAAAAGGATGCAGGCCATATTCGTTCCACTCGCTGAGCATAAACGGTTTCCCGCCTACGATGGCCACCGAAGCCAGGCTGAGAAGCGTTGTCGCCATGGAACCTGTCCCTTTCTGCATGGTCAGCGGATTCACGGAAACGTATTCCGCTGGGCCCGCCACCATATAGGTATTGCCCTGCACCGGAAGCAGCGGATGGTTAAAATAGCTGTTATTCTCCATTAAGTCACCATCCGTGTGCCCATACACATCAGCCGCGCCTGCCAACAGATTGCTGGTAACAATGGGCACCTTCACTCCTATGGAATGAAGATAATCTTTCATCATCTGATAAAATTTCCGGTTCATGTGGATGCCAAATTCCATAAAGTCCGCATAGCGGGCAGGGCTACAATCGCCATCCCATGGTCCGTTCGGATCATTTGCCGGCTGGTAGAAGCCGCCGTCCACACCCCGTACCGTTCCCTGCACCGGATCCTCATCCTCCCCCAGTGCGCACACTCCGTCTTTTGTCCATGCTTCCTTCAGGCGTTCCCGTGTGTAGTATTTCATCAGCAGATAATGATTAAACCGGCGCTGCACTTCATCTCTGTAAGGTTTCATCTGCTCGCCATCGTCCGCCCCCATAGGCCACTTGATCGCAGAATCCTCATTATTGATCTGAACCGTGACCACTGCCGGATCATCAATGAGCGCCAGGCCCGTATAAGGATTGACATGACAGAGAAATTCCTTTGCATACTCCTTCTGCAGTTCAATCAGGCGCTCATTATACATGGCATGTCTTTTGATGCAGGAAGGGGCGCCGCCCGGATAATCCAGCCCATCCGCTTCCATGAACTCTCTGGACACGATCAGGTCAATATGCAGGTAAATCCCCTTCTCCTTAAGTTTTGCCGCAAAATAGTCAAAACGGTCCAGTCCTTCCTTATGAAATTTCCTGCTGCTGCCGCTTTCATAGTCCAAAAGGGGCGCTTCCTTACAACTGCTCCAGCTTCCCGGTTCCTCCCCGATCGGACCGTCCGCAGCATGCAGCCGGATGATATTGACCCCCATACCCGCAAAACGCTCCGCCAGCTTATCCGCCGTCTCATGATCCGGCGTATTGGACCTGGCCGCAACATTAAAGCCAAGAAACCTGGCCCGTGTCCCGTCCTCAAAATAAAAGTGCCCTTTTCTGCTTTCCACAAATCCATGCTTCCCTGCCGGTGCATCCAGCAGATGCGAATAATCAAGCACTCCCCTGTTTGGCTTCGCCTTGTGAATCCGAATCCTTTGTCTCATGTTACACTTCCTTCCTTTCACCTTTTACCAAATAAACCCCTTAAGTATTTCTTTAAGTTGCATCCTATCACAAAATCTAATGATGTTATTGTAAAATACTATTTAAAATTTCAATATTCTATCTTGTTTTCTCTAACACGGATCGCTATACTGAAATCAGATCATTTTATCAGTCAATTCAAATTTGTTGAGGAGTGCACCGGATATGGACTATATTTCCTTTTGTAAAAACTTCTTTGCTGCAACAAATATTCCTGTCAGCCTGCTGAAAAATGAACAGCCTGTATATTCATCCATAGGGGAAACTCTGTCTATAAAAATGCCCTCCCATTGGGAACTTTTTGCCATGGAACAGAATCCTGTTTTCTGTGCCCTTTCCCCTGACATTGAGTACGGACGGATCCATATAGATAATACCGACTATGATGTATTTCTGGGCCCGGCCTTTAACGTGCCTGTAACAGAGCAGATTGCCCGCCAGTATATGCATGAGCTTATGGTTCCTTCTGACTATCGGGAGCAGGTTATGGAATACCTCGCTTCCATTCCAAGAACCAGTCAGCTTCAGTTCGCCCGGTATCTCGCTTTTCTATACCAGTGCCTGAACCATAAAGAAGCGGATTTACAGGATTTTTATACAGAGGACGAAGTGTATACCAGAAGCCGGAACAAACGCCAGATCGACAGCATGATAGATGTCATGGAAAATGAAAATCTTCATAATTCCTACCATTTTGAGCTTGAAATGTATCAATATATCAAAGAAGGAAATGTGGAACGCCTCAAAGAATTTCTACATACCAACCATATGCTGATCAAAGAAGGGAAAATGGCACACACGCCGATCCGTCATACAAAAAACCTCTTTATCACTGTCGCTGCCAAGGCAGGTTTTATTGGAGCAATACCGGGAGGCGTGGATATTGAAAAAACCTATCAGCTGATAGACTTTTATATTCAGGAATGTGAACAGCTGCAGACGATAGAGGAAATTACAAACTTACAATATATGATGATTATTGATTTCTGTCGGAGAGCCGGCGAAACACACATACCGGAAGGTATTTCCTCTGAGGTATATCAGTGTATCAATTACATCCGAAGCCATACCAATGAATCTATCAGCATTGATGATGTAGCCAGACAGGTACACAGAAGCAGTTCCCACATGATGCGGCGTTTTAAGGAAGAATTAGGCATCCATATCGGCGCTTTTATAACAAGATGTAAGTTGGAAGAAGCCAGAAGCCTCCTGACCTACAGCGATAAAAACCTGGCAGAAATCAGCAGTTATCTTTGCTTTTCAAGCCAGTCTTATTTCCAGAATGTCTTTAAGAAGCAATACGGAATTACTCCCATGCAGTATCGGAAGAAAACGCAGAGGCAGTGAAAATCCTAAGGATTATTCACTGCCTCTGCCTGCTGAACTGTGCATACGGAATGCATCTTTGTTATTACATTGCCGCCTCCTTCAATGTTGCCAGTATGATTTTCCTTCCTGCTTGTTATTCTGCCGTTATCGTTTGCCCTCCTTCATACATTATCCCTTAACTGCACCGCTTGTCATACCGCTTACAATATATTTCTGCATAAAAATAAATATGAATGCCACCGGGATAATGGTCACTACTGCAAAAGCTGTCAGGTAGCTCCATTTTGTTCCATATTGACCCATAAAGTTAAAAATTCCAGCCGTAATCGGACGTTTTTCCTGATCCAGAATAAATGTCATTCCGTAGGCCAGGTCCCCCCATGCATAAAGAAAAGAAAAGATTGCACAGACCATAACACCCGGTTTTGCAATCGGGATCAGTATCCTGATGAATGCGGTAAACTTATTGCATCCATCCAGATAGGCAGCTTCCTCCAAATCTTTTGGTATTGATGAAAAATAATTCTTCAATATCAGTACCGAGAAAGGGATTCCTATTGTTGCATCCGCCAGTACAGCCGCGATCCATGTATTATATACATACATATTTTTAAACATGATAAACATGGGTGTTAAAAGTACTGATACCGGAAGCATCTGTGTGACCAAAAATGACAGCAGCATGACTTTTCTGCCCTTAAAGTGATACTTTGCGATCCCATAAGAAGCCGGCACCGCCAGCAAAACCGCAATCACAGTAGCGCCGATGGATATCAGAAAACTGTTCGCAAAGGAGCGAAACATGTTAAAATCTCCGGTCTCCACCTGCGCCGCATAAGATTTTGAATTGAGAATATGCGGATAGAACGTCGGCGGATTCTGGAATATCTCCTGTTCTGTTTTCAATGAGGTAATAAACGCCCAGTAAAGCGGAAACAGAAGAACGCACAGAATCACTACCGAAGCCGCACTAAACAGAATATTCTTTTTTCTTGTTAATCTCTTTTCCCCATCCATCATTCTTCCTCCCCGTCTGTTGTGACTTTAATATAGAAAATGCCGACCACCAGCAATATTACCAGCAGTACATTGGCAACAGCAGAACCTTTACTGTACTTAAACATTTCAAATGACAGCTTATAAGAGTACGTTGACAACATATGCGTTGAATTGACCGGGCCGCCGCTTGTCATAACATATACCAGATCATATACTTTAAAAGTATAAATGAAGCCAAGAATCAACACTGATTCAATCGTTGGCTTTAATAACGGAAGCGTAATGTTAAAGAACGTCTGTACCTTATTGGCCCCATCAATAGACGCGCTCTCGTACAGCTCTTTTGGAATTGTTGTGAGACCGGTTGAGATCAGTATCATATTAAACGGTATCCCAATCCACACGTTTGCACAGATCAGGGCAAACATAGCCGTTCCCGGAGTAGTCAGCCATTCAATATTTTTATTGATGAAATGAAGGCTTCTCAAAATATAATTAATAACACCAATGTCAGTTGCAAACAAAAGTTTAAACATTAACGCAGTAACCGTAACCGGTATCATCCATGGCGCCAGCAAAATTCCTCTGATTGGCTTTGCTAATGCAAACCTCTGATTAAAGAAAAGTGCAAGGATAAATCCAATCATAAACTGAAAAACCAGACATAAGATCGTATAGCGAAGAGTATTGGATAATGAAGTCCTGAAAATACTGTCATGAAAAAGCGCTGAGTAATTGTCGAACATGATAAAACTTTTTGTTCCGCGAACAAGATTACCTGCACTCACATCCTGAAAACTTAAAATAATATTACGTATAATCGGATAACCGACAAAGACCAGCATATATAGAAACGCCGGGAAAACAAACAATATTCCTACGTTCTCATATCGGAACATCCTCTTAATTTTCTTCATGAAAACACCTCCCTCTAAGGTATAAAAACAGCTGCCACACAGAATATATCGTGTAACCCTCTGCGTGGCAGCTGTCCTGCATTTTTATTTTACGATACCGTCAATTGTTGCCTGAGCCTCTGCTGCCGCATCTTCCGGTGTTGCCGTTCCCGTAATCACCTGATTGAATGCCAGTGATATCGCGTCAGATACGCTCGGCCATTCAGCCAGCGGGCCTCTCGGCATTGCGTAATTCAGTTCTTCAACAAACGGCTGGTAAGGAGAATCTGCTGCAAACTGATTTGCTGCAATTGTCTTGTCTGCAGAAATATACCCGAATTTATCCATCATGAATTTTACCTGCTCTTCAGATGTCGCATAAGTCAGGAAATCCAAGGCTCCTTCTACGTTTCCGCCGCTGATCACTGCGTAGTTTTCTCCTCCGAGTACAGAAGAATATTCAGAATCCTTAGGAATCAGTGTTACTTTCCAGTTCAGATCCGGAGCCTCTGACTGCATGGTCGGAATCTGCCATGGTCCATTCTCCATCATTGCCACATTCCCCGCGATAAACTGGTTCATAACATCGCCCTGCGTCCAGTTGATACATTCCTTGCTCATAACTCCTTCATTGATCAGACTCTGAATGAACGACAAAGCCCGGATGCCATTTTCATTATTAATATCATAAGAAGTGGCTCCTGTTGACCAAAGCCATGGAACAAAGTTGAATGTTCCTTCTTCATTCTGTACACTGCAAAGCGCAAGTCCCGTAACACTGTCAGTTGTCAGTGCTTTTGCCGTAGTCATTAATTCATCCCATGTGGTGGGAACTTCACAGCCTGCTGCACTCAGCATATCCTCATTATAGTACAGTGCCAGGCAATTTACCCCAAACGGTACGCCATACAGCTTATCATCTACTGTACAGGAGTTTACGGTTCCTTCATAATAATTTCCAACATCGAATTTTCCGGTTATATCCTCAAAGATACCCATTTCCACATAAGATGCATGATCCGGCGAATCCAGGATGGCAATATCCGGCAGTTCATCTGCTGATGCGCCAATGGATAATTGCTTCTTAAAATCTGCAAACGGTACATACTTGGCCGAAACTTCATAGTTGCTCTGTGACGAATTATATTCCTGGATGACCTGATCCAGTGCAACCTGATGGCCTTCTGTCTCCCAATAATACCAGATCGTTACTGCCTCTGCTTCACCGGCAGGCTCTGCTTCCGATGCAGTCTCCTCAGCTGCTCCTTCATCAACTGCTGTCTCTTCACCTGCTGCTCCTTCGTCAACTGATGCTGCGGACTCTTCGGTATTTCCTGAGGTTCCACATCCTGTGATCAAACCTGCAGTCATTGTTAAAACTGCAAATAATGCGATTAATTTTTTCCTTTTCATTACTTTCCTCCTTCAAACCATTTATATGTTTATGTTCCTCTTGATGCATCCATCATACTGCTTTCTATTCCTTTCCAAAACGGTAAAAAAGTGAAAAAGGATAAATAATCTAAGCTGATCACATAAATCTGCCATATCTGTTCAGCGATTAGATTTTCTGTACTCTGCAGGCGACATACCGACACATTCTTTAAATACTCTTGCAAAATACTTCGCATCGGCATATCCCACTTTTTCCGATATTTCATATTGCTTCAACTGTGTTCCTATCAGCATCTCTTTTGCTTTTGCCAGACGGTAACTGCGGATATAAGTACTGAAATTTTCACCTAATTCCTTATGGAATTGAGTGCCAAGATACTCCTGCGTCAGATTTAATCTGTCGGCAATTTCATTTAATGTGATTCCATCCGCATAAAACTCATGGATCATACTCTGTGCCTTTTTAACGGCAAGGCTTACTGCACCTGTTTCATGATCAGAGACATTCATACGGCAGAGTATTTCTTCAAAAGTCTTTTCCAGCTCATTTTCTGTCTTTGCATTCATGACAGAATCCAAAAGTCTTTTTTGATCAATGTCTTTATGATCAATGCAGCCAACCTCTTTTGCAATATTTAAAACAGACCACTCAAAACGTACATAAGATTCTTTTATCTCTTTCGGTGAATAAACATGTCCGTTGAGGAAATAATTGTGGAATCTCCTGTAAATCTCCCTCACTTTTTCATATTCTCCCATGCAGATTGCTGCCTTGATCTGCGTTTCCAGTTCCACCGGATAAATACAGACTTCTGACTGAATATCCGCTATATGAGGATATGATATTAAAACATCCGCCCCTAAAATAATATTCCAATCCATATAGGGAAGAAGCTTCTGATATCCATCCCTGACCTCACGCACTCCGGACACTTCCAGCATGCCATAGCTGACTTTCTGCTTCCGCTGTCCCCTGCTCTGGAATAAAATCTGATTTTGATACCAGCGTTCTATATCCTGTCTGGACGAATAGTCATAGACCAATGCCAGAATTGCTTTATCATATTCCATGTCTGCCAGACTGTACTTTACTTCTTTCTGCCTTAATATCTGACACAGTTCATTCCGTTTTCTTTCCCTCTCAGCCTCATAACTCTCTCCCAGATAGACAAGCAATTCGATCAACGGAGTATCCTTTTCAATTCCATATTTCTTATCCAGAAAACTTTCCATTTTTTCATCCAGTACAGAAGTTCCATATAAAACACCGGATATTACATTTTCCAGGCTTCCCATTGTATCCGGCGTCCTTTTTTGTTCCTGCTCATACAGATTCTGTACCTTCCGAATTGTCTGGACAAATTCCTGAATAACCACAGGTTTGATGATATAATCATTTACCCCCAGCTTAACAGCCTGCTGGGCGTAGGAAAATTCCGAGTAAGCGGTCAAAACAATTATCTTCGGGAAGATCCCTGATTCCTGCGCTTTGGCGATCATTTCCAGTCCATCCATGACCGGCATTTTGATGTCAGTAATGACCAGATCCGGATGCTCTCTTTCGATACAAAGAAGTCCTTCCTGTCCATTGCCGGCAGTGCCCGTGATCACAATTTCAGGAAACATCTTTTCCATCAATTTGCAAAGCCCCTCTCTGATCAATATCTCATCCTCAATTACTACTGCCTTCATGAATACTCTCACCTCCTGCTATCGGAATCCAAATTCGTACTGCCGTTCCCTTTCTCTGTTCACTCTCTATTACAACCTTTACAGTTTCCCCGTAATACATATGTAATCTTGTGACCGCATTTTCCATGCCGATATGGTTTTTATCATCCGTTTTCTTAAATATTCCTTCATTCATCTCCTGCACTTTTTCAGGAGCAATTCCACAGCCATTATCCTCTATTTCTATTTTGATGAAATCAGCCTCCCTCTTCATACACATCCGTAAACGATGCGCCCTGTCCACCCCCTCAAAGCCATGCAGAATCGCATTCTCAATGAATGGCTGTAAAAGCAGCTTGTGCACTGATAAATCCATAAGTTCCGGTTCCACATTTATATAACATTCAAAAGAATTTTTTAATTTAGTCTGCTGCAGAAAAATATACTGCTTTAACCAATCGATTTCATCTCTTATTTTTACAATTCCATTACTGTCCGATATCCCATATCTCAATATCCGGGCAAGCGTTGCAATCATATTGCTGATCTCATATTCGTCCTTATCAATGGCAATCCAGTTAATCGTATCCAATGTATTATAAAGAAAATGCGGATTGATCTGTGCTTCCAACGCTGTAATCTCCGCGTTCTTCTGCTTCTCGATCGACTGCTTTAGTTTATCCATCATTGAATTAAATTCTTCTGCGATAATCTCTATCTCCGTAGGCCTTGCCTCATCCTGTACCACGTGAACCGTTAAGTCGCCCTTTCCTGCCTTCCTCATTGTTTCCACTACTCTTTTTATCGAATCTGTCATTCGTGTCACCTGACTGACCATAATGAGCAAAACTGCCAGCAGAGAAAGAAATATGATGAACCCCAGTATTTTTTGCTGTACACGAAGCCCGCGGACAAGCTCATCCTGATCTGTTGCACGAATGATTTCCCAGCCCGTTTTTTCATCATGCACCGAATAAATAGACAGTTCTCTGTTTTCCAAAAGCGCTGTCTCTCCTGCAATCTGTTGATAGACAGCTGTTTTTTCTTCCTCATTCACACATTCAGCGGCAATATCTTTTCCGACCAGGCTTGAATTTAAACAGGATACCAAATATCCGCTGTTGTCCACAATAAAATTCAATCCACTTTCCGTAGGAGGCCCGCAGACTTCTTCCAGAAGTTTTACATCAATGCTTACGATAACAATCCCGCATTTTTTCTGTACATTCCGGTAATCAATGATGCGATGTCCCATGTGAAACAAATAGCAGGAATTACTTCCGAAAATCACTTTTTCTCCGGTAGGAAAAAGATGCGTTTTATTATCGCCGCTGATTTCTTCATATAATTCCGTCTGAGATAAAGCAATACTGTCCAGCCAGGATGTCTGTGTAGTGGATGCCGTCAACTGGTCATAGAATACAAGTTCTCTGCTTTCAGTAATGATAGAGATTGATTTCACATAATCTTTTGTATAGAATAGCCCCCTCAATGTTTTTCTGAGCAGTTTCCTGTTATTGGCGACATCTTCACCATCATTGATCTTGTCAACCAGTTCTACAATATAATCATCCGTGTAAACCTGAAACAAAATATCTTCATAAGATTCCAGCCACACATCAAGGCTCACCTTTGTCTGCTCAAGGTTTGCCCTGGTCATGCTCTCAACATTCTGACGTACAAGTTTTGACGTATTGTAAAAATATATAATATTGACAAGTAAAATCGGGATGATCGAAGTAATCACAAATGCAGTTATTAATTTGATTTTGATACTTTTTCTGTCCAGATTTATTTTCATGGTAAATCCTCCCCATATATTATAACTGTCTGGAGCAATCAGAAAATAATAAAAATATGAAAAAGGATGAAAAATCTAAGATTGTTGACAAATTATTCTTTAAAATTACGAAAAGCCAATAACCCAAAAGTTATTGACTTCTCTACAGCCCCTTAATCATATCTTTTAATATCCTTCAATTCCTGATACAGCACCCTGTAATTCTCATACCGCACCCGGCTGATCCTGCCGTCCTCCACGGCTTCCTTCACCCCGCAGGAAGGCTCGCTCATATGAGCGCATCCGCTGAAACGGCAATACGGTTCGTACTGCACGAACTCCGGATAATACTGTCCCAGCTCTTCTTTCGTGATCTCGGCGATGCTGAGTGAGGTGAAGCCCGGCGTATCCATGATATAGGACGCCTCCCCCAGCGCGATGATCTCCGAGTGGCGCGTAGTATGTCTGCCCCGCTCGATCTTCCTGCTGATCGCTCCCGTCTCCATTCCGGCCTGCGGTGAAAGCCTGTTGATCAGCGAAGACTTGCCCACGCCGCTTGGCCCCGCCACGGTGGTGGTCTTCCCCTGCAGAAGCGCCCGGATCTCCTCCACGCCCTCATTCTCCAGCGCACTGAAAAATAAAACCCGACAGCCGCAGGTCTCATAGGCCTGCCGCAGCGCTTCCTTCTCCCCGGCGGACGCGATATCCTGCTTGTTAAAACAGATAATGGTCGGCAGACCCTGCCGCTCCATCCGGATCAAAAATCTGTCCAGCAGGTTAAAATTCGGCTGCGGCTTGACAATAGCGAAGATGACCAGCGCCTGATCCACATTAGCCACTGCCGGCCGCAGCAGAGCATTCCGTCTCGGCAGGATCTCCCGGATATTGCCTGTCATCTGCGCATCGTCCAGCACATCCACAAGCACGTCATCCCCTACCAGAGGCTTTACGCCGTCTTTTCTGAAAATTCCCTTCGCTCTGCACTCGTAGGTTCCCTGTCCTTCCACATGGACATAATAGAACCCGGCGATTCCTTTGATGATCTTGCCCTGCATGCCCTATCCCTATTCCTGTGTAAAATTGACATCCCGCCGCACGGTCCTCTCCTCCGAAACAGGCGGAGTCGTCACCGTCTCTCCCGTATTGGGATCCGTCGCAGTCACTGCTTCCTTCTCCACCTGAAAAGTAAATGTGATCGTCCCGGTGGCCGATTTGATCCCCGTATAATTGGCCGCCACCGGAAAAGTAGTGGACTGTGTACTCAAAAGCTGCGTACCGTCCGCCGCCGTGAGCGTGACATTTACCGACATACCGTTGTGATAATCCGGATCTTCCGTGGGCGCGGCGATCCCTTCCGTATATTTATAGGTAGCCGCTTCCGGCCCCGTACTGATCGACAGATCTATGGCCGTCCCCTTATCCACATAAGAACCTACAGAATAACTTTGATAACAGACTTTGCCTGTCAAAGACGCATCATCATTGCTGACCGATGTCACATTGCCGACCGGAAGACCAAGCTCCGTCAGGCTCACCGTGGCATCCATCTCATCCATACCGACAAGGTTCGGCACCCGCACCTTGTTCTCGTCCGTGCCCTGGCTGACACGGATCGTAACGGAGGAACCCTGGGGCGCAGTCGTCCCCGGTTCCGGCGACTGCGAGATGACGTAGCCGTTTTGCACCGACGCATCATACCCTTCTGTCACATTGACCACGAACCCTTCTTTCTCCAGAATGGTCGTCGCCTCTTCCTGTGATTTGCCGGTGGCAGACGGCACCTTGACGCCCTCTGCACTCTCGGCCACGGTCATGGAAATCACGGTGCCTTTGTCTATCATAAGACCGTCCTGTACGCTGGCCCGCAGAACGGTACCCGCATCGTAGGCGTTCGTTGCCTCATATTTGATCTCCGGTGTCAGACCAAGATCCAGCAGGGAACGCTTGGCTTCTTCCACGTTCATGCCCACGACTCTGATCATCTCCACCTGTTCTTTCTCTTCTTCCGTGTCAGACTGCTGGCTGTCCTCCGTCTCCGCGCCGATCTGGAACACGCCGAAAGCCCTGCCGGCTACGAAGATGATGATACCGCCCACCAGCAGCGCCGCCACCACCGCCAGGATCGTGGTGATCCGCTCCATCCTGGGATCGTAATCGTCGTCCTCGTCATCCCAGTCGTCCTCATCCTCGTCTTCTTCGTCCTCGTCTTCCTCTTCCTCATAATAGCGCACGGCGTTCTTTTTCAGGCGCATGGCTTCTTCCATGGAATCCCGTCTGTCGGACTGCCGCTTGATCTGTGCCATATCCCTGTCCGTGATCATTCTCGTGGATGCCTCCTCGTCCGGATCCACCAGCTTCACGAAATCTTCATCCGGATTGATCAGGGACTGCTTGAGATCGACGATCAGCTCCTGCATGGACTGATAGCGTCTGTCCGGGCTCTTCTGGCAGCATTTACACACGATCTGTTCCACGCTGATCGGAATCTCCGGCACATAGTCTCTCGGCGAAGGCATCTCCTCCTGAATATGCTTGATGGCGATCGCCACCGTGGTCTCTCCGTTAAAAGGCACCCTGCCCGTCAGCATCTCGAACATGGTGATACCGAGCGAATAGATATCGCTCTTCTCATCGCTGTAACCGCCTCTGGCCTGCTCCGGCGAAGTGTAATGCACCGATCCCATCACATTGGAAGTGATCGTGTTGCTGGTGGCCGCCTTGGCGATGCCGAAGTCCGTCACCTTCACCTTGCCTTCCTTCGAAATGATGATATTCTGCGGCTTGATATCCCGATGAATGATATGGTTGTTGTGGGCCGCTTCCAGCCCCATGGATACCTGAATGGCGATGCTCACCGCCTCCTTGACGGACAGTCTCGCCTTCTTCTCGATATATTTCTTCAACGTGATACCTTCTACCAGCTCCATCACAATATAGTAGATACCACCCTCTTCTCCCACATCATATACATTGACGATATTCGGATGCATAAGTCCGGCCGCCGCCTGCGCCTCGACCCTGAACTTGGACACGAAGTTGGCGTTTTCGCTGAATTCCTGTTTCAGCACCTTGACCGCCACAAAACGGTTCAGCTTATAATCCTTGGCCTTATACACATCTGACATTCCGCCGGTACCGATCCGCTCCAGAATCTCATACCGCTCGCCTATCATCATACCTATCTTAATCATGTTCCACCTCGTCTGCTAACGGCTCGATAACGATCACTGAAATATTGTCCTTACCGCCGTTTTGATTGGCAACCCTTACCAATTCCTCTACTCTGTCCTCAAGACTGCCGCCGCACTTCAAGATGCGGAAGATCGTCTCATCGTCCACCATATTTGTCAACCCATCAGAACAAAGTAAAACCATATCTCCCGTATGCAGCTCCAGATTAAAAAAATCCGCCTCCACATAATCCCTTGCGCCGATCGCGCGGGTAATAATATTTTTATCCGGATGGTTCCTGGCCGAAGCCCTGTCGATCCCACCCATACGTACCATCTCTTCTACCAGGGAATGATCCTGTGTGATCTGCCTGATCCTGTCGCTGATGACATAAAGCCTGCTGTCACCCACATTGGCCACTTCCAGATACCGGCCGATGAAGGTTGCTATGACCATGGTCGTTCCCATACCGCTGTAAGAGATATCCTCCCTGGCCCGCTGCCTGATCATCCGGTTTGCCCGGTCGATGGCTCTGCCCAGAATCTTGACCGGATTCTTCTCAAAAGAGATCTCAATCTCCTCCACCAGAGTCTCCACCGCATACCTTGAGGCATAATCTCCCGCATTGTGGCCGCCCATGCCGTCCGCCACGATAAATACATTGGGCAGATTGCCGACCGGAACCTCCGATAAATAAATAAAATCCTGATTCAGCTGTCTTTTCCGTCCGATATCCGTCGTCGCATAGGATCTGAGCACTGTCTGTTCCCCCTGTTTTGCCGTTGTGACCTGTCATACCGCAGGGCAGATAGCGCCCGCCGGCATGATACTTTGAATATTCTACCATAATAGGAAAAAAAGGACAAGTGCCGTGACCAAACGCTACAGATATCTGCGGCGCAGCTGTCCGCATGCCCCGTCGATATCCCGTCCCATTTCTCTTCTGACCGTCACCTGGATCCCGCTTTTTTCCAGCCAGCTCCGGAAGGCTTCCACCGCCCGGCGCTCAGACTGCACATACTCCCGTTCTTTGACCGGATTGACCGGAATCAGATTGACGTGACAGTTAAGCCCCCTGATCAGCGCGGTCAACTGCGCTGCATCCTCACTTGTATCATTGACACCTTTTACCAAACTATACTCAAAAGTGATCCGCCTGCCGGTCTGCTCAAAATAATAGGCGCAGGTATCCAGCAGCTCCCGCAGACAATAGCGCTCGGCCACAGGCATCAGCTTCCTCCGCTTCTCGTCCGTCGCCGCATGGAGGGAGAGGGCCAGTGTGATCTGCAGCTTCCGCTCCGCCAGCCGCCGCATCTCCGGTACCAGGCCGCAGGTGGACACCGTAATGTTCCGCTGGCTGATGTGCAGGCCGTTTTCGTCTGTCAGAAGGGTGATGAACTGCAGCAGATTGTCGAAATTGTCCATCGGCTCCCCGGTCCCCATCACCACCACATTGCTCACCCGCTCCCCGGTATGCCGCGTGATGGCATAGATCTGTTCGAGCATCTCCGAGGGCAGCAGATTCCGCTCCAGCCCGTCCAGCGTGGACGCACAGAACCGGCACCCCATCCGGCATCCCACCTGGGAGGAAATGCACACGCTGTTGCCGTGCCGGTAGCGCATCCACACACTTTCCACCGTATTGCCGTCCGGCAGTCTGAACAGATATTTCCGTGTCCCGTCGATCTTCGACTCCTGCACCGTGACCATCTCCAGCACCGTATACCTGTAGCGCTCCGCACATTTCTGCGCCAGCCCGCGGGGAATATTCGTCATCTCCTCATATCCTTCCGCCAGCTTTTCATGCATCCACGCATACAGCTGTCCGGCCCGGAAAGGCTTCTCCCCCATGCTCTCCATCTCTTCCTGCAGCTGCATAAGCGTAAGCGACTTGATGTCTTTTACACATCTGCGCAGCTTCGCAAAGAAAAACCCGTCCGTCGGGTGCACCCCCGGAAGCAGCTGCACACAGCCCGTCTCGCCGGCCGCCTTTAACGCCGCCGGCAATTCCTCTGCCATGCTCACCGTCTCCATGGAAAACGTTCGGCAGATCCATCGCACCATCTCTTCGTTCTCTGCCGGATTCATCGTGCAGGTGCTGTACATCATCGTGCCGTCCGCTTTCAGATACTGTACCACGTTGCTGACGATCTCCTTCTGCAGCGTGACGATCTCGGACAGGGACTGGGCGCTTACCCGGTATTTGATGTCCTGCTTCCGGCCGATCACGCCCAGCCCGGAGCAGGGCACGTCCACGATCAGCACATCCGCACTGCCCCGCAGCGCCTCGTCCATCATCCGCGCATCCTGCAGCCTCACCGACAGATTATCGGCCCGCATCCGCTCTCTGTTCTCTTCTATCCTGTCTGTCTTATACTCCGTCAGATCGCAGGCGATCACCTGACCTGTGCCTGCCAGCTTCGCCGCCGCATGAAGCGCCTTGCCGCCGGGTGCGGCGCACACGTCAAGCACCGTGTCTCCCGCCCGGATCCCGGCCGCCTCCACCACCAGCATGGAACTCACATCCTGCACCGCGAAGGCCCCCTCCCGGTAGCCTTCCAGATTTTGGATGCCCTCCGACTTCTCCACCGTAGCGGCATAGGGCAGATAGGGATGTTTCTTCACCGTCACACCGTCCTGCCGCCACATTTCCATAAGCCGCTCCCGCTCCTGCACGGGCAGTGTTTCCTGCAGCCGGATACAGACCGGTTTTCTTGTCAGAAAAGATTCCAGGATGCGCTCGCAGTACTCCGCCCCGTACACGCTGCGAAGATGTGCCGCCAGCCACATCGGCACGGAATAGCAGACCGACCAGAACGCATCCGGCTCCTTCTGCCGGTCCGGATAGGCGATATCGTCCTTCCCTCTTGCCACCGCCCGCAGCACACCGTTCACATAGCCCTGCAGCGACTGGAATTTCCGTTTCTTCGCCAGCTTCACCGCCTCGTTGCAGACCGCCGCGTCAGGTATATGCTCCATAAAAAGGATCTGGTAGACACTCATCCGCAGCAGTGCCCGGATAAGCGGCTTCATCTTCTGCGTCTTCACCTTCGAGAACAGATCCAGCACATGATCGATCTGGATCCTGCGCTCCACGGTCCCCTCACTGACCCTCTTGATAAAAGCCTTTTCCCGCCCGTCAAGATAGTCGTACTTCTTAAGCACATCCGCCAGCAGGATATTCACATATTCCTGCTCTCTCTCCAGTTCCAGCAGGATGTCCAGAACAATTTCTCTTGTGTCCATTCCCGTACCCCTGCTTCTTTCAGCCATCTCTTCTCCTGTCACTGCCGCCGAACAGCAGCACCAGCCGCAGCAGCTGTAGAATGGCGGAAGCCGCTGCCGCCACATAGGTGAGCGCCGCCGCGTTTAAGACGCTGCGGCAGCCGTTCGTCTCGTCCCGCTCCAACATGCCGTAATCCCCCAGCATCGCCAGCGCCCTGCCGGAGGCATTGAATTCCACCGGCAGCGTGACCAGCTGAAAGAGGACCGCCAGCGCGAACACCCAGATGCCGATCTGGATAAAAAGCTGGTTCATCCCCAGTAAAACGCCGAGAAAGATCAGTGGTATTCCCGCCCTGGAACCGATATTGGCTGCCGGGACAAGCGCCGTCCTGATCTTCAAAGGTGCATACCCTTTATGATGCTGTACCGCGTGGCCGCACTCGTGCGCCGCCACACCGACAGCCGCCAGCGAAGCGGATCCGTATACGGAATCCGATAACCGCAGAACTTTATGCGCGGGATCGTAATGATCCGTCAATTCGCCGCGCACATGCTCGATGCGCACGTCATGGATCCCCGACAGCTGCAGGATCCTCTGCGCCGCCTCCGCTCCCGTCAGGCCGCTCCTGCTCCTGATCCGCGCATATTTCTTATAAGCGGAAGAAACCCGCATCTGCGCAAAAATACACAGGACTGCCCCGATCAGCACAAGCAGATAGGTCGGATCCATATAATATCCGTAATAGTATCCCATAACAACTCACCATACCTTTCCTGATTTACTGTGTTCCTGCCCTATCCTAATTGTTCCCCGTTCTTTATCTGATATCCCAGCAGAAACTCTTTGACCGGCATCCGCCTCTTACCCTCCGGCTGTACGGACAGAATCTTCAGGATACCGTCTCCGGTCCACACATAGAAGGCGTCTTTGCTCACACCGGCCACCGTGCCGGGAACAGATGCGCCGTCCCCCTCCATCGTCACTCCCGAAAGGGTAAGCGCCTCTTTGGATGCCACTTCCTCCTCCCAGATCTTCAGGTTCTTTCCCCGGAACCTGGTGCAGGCGCCGGGCCAGGAGATCAGCCCCCTGATCAGGCAGTCCAGCTTCTTCGCGCTCTGCTGCCAGTCGATTTGTCCCATGGATTTCTGCAGCATCTTCGCGTAACAGCTCTCCTCGTCTTTTTGTCTGACCGGAACAAGCTCACCGCGCTCAATCTTCGGCAGAGCCTCCACGATCAGCTCTGCCCCGGCCCTGGCCAGCTTGTCATGCAGGCTGTCGCCGGTCTCCTTCGGATCGATCATAACCTCCGTCTTCAACAGCATGTCGCCGGTGTCAATCCCTTTATCCATCTGCATAATGGTCACGCCGGTCTTCTCTTCCCCGTTGATGATCGCCCACTGGATCGGCCCTGCACCTCTGTATTTCGGTAAAAGAGAAGCATGGATGTTCACACAGCCGTACCGGGGCATGGTCAGGATCTCCTCCGAAAGGATCTGCCCGAAGGCCGCCACCACGAACACGTCCGCCTGGTAGCTTCGCAGCACCTCCACAGCCTCTTTGTCCCTGACCTTTACCGGCTGGAATACCGGAATACCGTGCGCCTGCGCGCAGGCCTTGACCGGCGTCACCTGTACTTCCTTTCCTCTGCCCTTCGGCTTATCCGGCTGTGTCACCACCGCCGGCACCTGATGTCCGGCTGCCAGGATCGCTTCCAGCGCACCCACCGAGAAATCCGGCGTTCCCATAAAAACAACTTTCATCTTGCGCACCTCTCCTTCCTGCATCGAACGAACCGTAACATAACCGCTGCCCTACTGCTGTTCCTCCAGATCCTCCGTGTTGACAAGCGGACCTTCCACTCTCTCCACGTAAAGCTGTCCTTCCAGATGATCCAGCTCATGGCAGATGGCCCGGGCAAGCAGCTCCGTTCCTTCCAGTTCAAACGGGTTCATTTCCTCGTCATAGGCAAGCACTTTGGCATAATTGGGTCTGGTCACGTTCCCCTGTTTGCCCGGCACGCTCAGGCATCCTTCGTATCCCGTCTGCTCTCCGCTGGATTCCAGCAGCTTCGGGTTGATCAGCAGGATCGGATCCTCTCCCGTCACATCGATCACCACGATCCTTTTCAGGATACCCACCTGAGGTGCCGCCAGGCCTACGCCTTCCGCCTCGTACAATGTCTCAAACATATCGTCGATCAGATCCTGCACTCTGGGCGTGATCTCCGTTACTTCCTTACACCGTTTATTCAGGACCGGATCCCCGATCTCCCTGATTTTTCTGATTGCCATCTTCTCCTCCATTCTCAAACGCTTCTGCTTCTAATATGTATTCATCGGGTCAAAATCATACTGCACCGTCTGGTTTTTCAGTTCCTCCCCTTTGCAGAGCTGTTCCAAATTATCCTTGATCTCTACCAGCACCTGATAATCCGGGTGCTTCATATAAAAAACATGCCGGTACAGGTCATTGATCCTGCCGATCGACGCATCCGCCGGCCCGATCACCTGCAACAGCTGCCACTTCTCCGCATCTGCATCCTGCTCCATCTTTCCGACGGCATCCGACGCTGCCTGTCCCTGCTTTCCGACGGCCTCCGCAGCTGCCTGTCCCGGAGAATTGTCTGCCCTGCCGGTGCGGGTTTTGCCCTGCCTCAGCGCATTGACGGCCCCTGCCAGCCTCGCACACAGCGCCGTGCCCTGCTCCTGCTCTCTGGAAGTCACCAGCACGGCCAGCATATGGGCCGCCGGCGGATACTGCATCAGCTCCCGGTAGGCGATCTCCTCTTCATAGAAGCCCGCATAGTCCTGTCTGGCCGCATGTACGATGCTGTAATGCTCCGGCTGATAGGTCTGGATCACCACTTCCCCCGGCTTCTGTCCCCGTCCGGCCCGTCCCGCAGCCTGGGTGAGCAGCTGAAAAGTCCTCTCCCCGGCCCGGTAATCGTTCTGGTTCAGCGACAGATCCGCCGCCAGGATACCTACCAGTGTCACATTGGGAAAATCATGTCCCTTCACGATCATCTGCGTCCCCACCAGGATATCCGCCTTTTCATCCGCAAAGGCTGACAGGATCTTCTCATAGCTCTCCTTCGTCCTGGTCGTATCGGCATCCATGCGCAGCACGCGCGCCTGCGGAAACTCCTTATGCAGTGCCTCCTCGATCTGCTGTGTACCGGCCTTAAAGCCGAGCAGATATTTCGAACCGCACACCGGACAGACGGCGCTTTTTGGCTCCTCATGGCCGCAATAATGACATAATAACATATTTCCCCTGTGTTCGGAAAGAGAAACATCACAATGCGGGCATTTCATCACATGCCCGCAGGCCCGGCAGGAGATAAAGCCCGCATACCCCCTTCTGTTTAAGAAAAGCATGGTCTGCTCTCCCGCCTGCAGCCTTCCTTCCAGCAGTTCCCGCAGCTTCCTGCTGAACATGGAGCGGTTGCCCTGCTTCAATTCTTCCCGCAGATCCACCGTGTATACGCGGGGCAGCATACTGTTTCCGTGGCGTCCGGTCATCTCATACAGCCTGTACTGCCCCTGCCTTGCCCGGTAATAGGCCTCCATGGAAGGCGTGGCCGAACCGAGCACGACGCTGGCCCCGTGCATGGACGCGATCTGCACGGCCGTCTCTCTGGCGTGGTACTTCGGCATGGACTCGCTCTTGTAGCTGTTCTCATGCTCTTCGTCAATGATGATCATACCCAGATTGGGAAAAGGCGTAAACAGCGCCGATCTGGGGCCGATGATCACATCCAGCTCTCCCGCCTGCGCCCGCCTGATCTGGTCGTACTTCTCCCCCATGGAGAGCGAGGAATTGATGACCGACACCCGGTCGCCGAACCGCCTGTAGAACCGCAGCAGCGTCTGGTAGGTGAGGGCGATCTCCGGAATCAGCACGATCGCCTGTCTGCCCATGGACACCATCTGTTCGATCATGCCCAGATATACCTCTGTCTTGCCGCTGCCCGTCACCCCGTGGAGCAGATACGTTCCCGGCCGCCCGGCCCGGTAATCTGCAAGGACCCCGTCAATAACAGTGCGCTGCGCGGCGCTCAGCGCCACCCTGTTCTCCGTCCCGGCCGCGCACCGCACCGGATTGCGGTAGAAGGCCTCCGCCTCAATACGCAGGACGCCCTGCTTCTCCAGCGCCGTAAGGACAGACGGCGACACATTCAGCTTCTGCCGGATCAGCTCGTAGGGAAGCACCTCATCCGCCATCAGGGCATACAGAACCCGCGCCCTGGCCGTCTGATGCCTGCGCATACACTGATCGGCCGCCTCCTTAAGCGCCTCCCCTTCGATGCATCTGGTGACCTTCTTCTTCTCCATCTGCTTCAGCTTCTGCTTCACCGGCAACACAGTCTTCAGGGCGGCGATCGTCGTCGATCCGTACTGCCTTTTCATCCAGTAGGCGATCTGGATCTGGCTGCCCTGTACCGTGATGCCCTTACTGTCCACTGCCGTAATGGTTTTGAGCTTATCCGGCGGATACGCCGCCTGCCCGGAAAGATCCACCACATATCCCAGCTTATCCTGATTGCCTCTGCCAAAAGGCACATGCACCCGCACCCCCGGATACACCTGCTGTATCAGCTCCGGCGGAATCCGGTACTGAAAGGGGCGGTCAACCTTTTCATGGGAAATCTCTATGATCACATCCGCATACTGCTGCATTACCATTTCTTTCATGCCTGCTGCCGCTCCGCCAGAATCTCCTTGATCAGCACTCTCTCGTCCATGGGATACTTGACCCCGTTGATCTCCTGATAATCCTCATGTCCTTTGCCGGCCAGCACGATGATATCGCCCGGCTCCCCGTGGTCGATGGCATAGGCGACAGCCTCTTTCCGGTCACAGATCTCCACATATCTGCCTTCCGTCTTCCCGATCCCCAGCTTAATGTCGTCGATGATGGCCTGAGGCTCCTCCATCCTGGGATTATCCGATGTGATGATGGTCAGATCCGCCAGCCTGCCGCTGACCTCTCCCATCTCATAGCGTCTGGACTTGGCCCGGTTGCCGCCGCAGCCGAACAGACACACAAGGCGGTGCGGCTCATAGGCCCGCAGCGTGGTCAGAAGGCTCTCCAGCGCCATGGCATTGTGGGCATAATCGATCATCAGCGTAAATTCGTCGGACACCTTCACCGGTTCGATCCGTCCCTTCACCTTCGCCTGCAGAAGCGCATTCTGCACCGCTTCCTCGGACACCGCAAAATGCCTGCAGATGGCTATGGCCGTCAGGGCATTGTATACGCTGAACCTGCCGGGCACCGAAATCTGCACCGGAAAATGCAGCAGGCCGGTCACGTCAAAGCGCATCCCCAGACTGCCCTTCTCCTTCACAAACGCAAGGTTCTCCGCCCGCAGGTCTGCCGCCGTATCAATCCCGTAGGTCTCCAGCGTGCAGGTATGTTCCGCGGTGACAGCCTTCCAGTGTGCGTCGTCCCTGTTGACGATACCGGTCCGGCACTGCTGAAACAGCAGACTCTTACAGTACAGATAATCCTCGAAATCCCTGTGCTCCCCTTTGCCGATATGATCCGGCTCCAGATTGGTAAAGATACCGAAGTCAAAGACAAAGCCCTGCGTCCTGTGCAGCATCAGTCCCTGGGAAGATACCTCCATCACCACCGTGTCACAGCCCGCATCGGCCATCTGCCGGAAATATTTCTGCACCAGATAAGATTCCGGCGTGGTATGGTCTGCCGGAATGTGCGTATCGCCGATGATGATCTCGATGGTGCCGATCAGTCCCACCTTCCTGCCCGCCTGCTCCAGAATGGAACGCACAAGATAAGTACTGGTGGTCTTTCCTTTTGTTCCCGTAATACCGATGATCTTCATCTGCTTCGCCGGATGGCCGAAGAAAGCAGCCGACAGGAAGGCCATCGCATACCGGGTATCCGGCACCCTGATCACCGTCACATCCGCCTCCGTCGTAAGCTCCATCTCCTTCTCCACAAGCAGCACCCCCGCACCGGCTTCCACCGCCGCCGCCGCGAACCGGTGTCCGTCCACCACAGCGCCCGGAATACAGACAAACATACTGCCCGGCACTACCTGCCGGGAATCATAGATGATGTCCGTCACTTCTCTATCCAGCGTGCCCCGTACACACGCATATTCAATCTCTGCCAATAACTCTCTCAACAACGCCATCTTACAGCAAACTCCTCTCAAACAGTCTTTGTCATCTCTTACAGAAGAAGCTCTTCTGACACTATACTAAGATAGCATGAAAAATGCCTTTTTTCAATATTTATACCCGTTTCCTTTCCCGCAGGGCCTGTTCCGTGCCCGCACGGGGCATACTTCATTTTTCTTTTAGACTCTCTTTAATCTTTCTTAAGGTATTTTTATATTTTTATAACAAACAGAACACATTTTGGACACATTTTCACTTTATGATAGTAATCAAGATAGTTGATGAACTCACTATCTCCCCCCTCATAAGAAAATGCGAAAAAGTCTGGGACGCCCAGACTTTTTTGTTGTCTGTTTTTCTTCATGCGGGGCTGTAATCCCGCATGATCATCTGCAGGCTCTCCCGCCCCTGGTACACATTGATATCCGGATAGTATATGACATGAATCCGGATGCCTTCTGCACATCCTCCCTGATAGAGTTTCTCCTGGGCCGTGCGGCCGAAATGCTCCTGCAAAAACTGATGGAACCGCTCCAGATCGCCGAAATACATCAGGTCATAGCGCCGTCCGCTTTCGTCCGCCGCACAGTATTTGCCCACGTTGGCGTTTTTGCCCAGAATACGGCCGCTTATGAGCCTGATGTTCTTCTGTGCAAAGACCGGCTTGCTGTTGCCGTTGCCAAAAGGTTCCAGAACAGAAAGCTGTTTCACAAACGCCGTCGTCACATAGGACATCGGCATGGGTACATCAATATGGATCTTCTCCACAAAATCTTCCTCCGTCAGACCGCAGTGTGCGTTCAAATAAGCGCGGAAGGGTTCCACGTTTTCCTCCGGCATGGACACGCCTGCCGCCAGCTTGTGGCCGCCGTATTTCGTGTAAAGCTCTTTGCATTCGCTCATCTTCTCATACATATGATATGCTTCGATGGAGCGGCCGGAACCTTTTACCCCGTCTTCCGACCGGGTCAGCACGAAGGACGGCTTGTGATACCGCTCCCGGATACGGCCCGCAATGATCCCGGCCAGGCTCTCGTGACAGTCCGGCAGATAGAGTACAAGCACGCTGTCCTCTTTCAAGCCGCCTGTCTCGATCATCCGGATGGCTTCCTCCGTCCCCTGCATCGTCATGTCCTTGCGGCTCTCATTCAGCGCCTTAAGCTCCCCGGCGATGGTCACGGCCTCCGCCCTGTCCTTCGTACAGAACATACGCAGGGCCCTCTTTGCCGTATCCAGCCTGCCCGTAGCGTTGAGACAGGGGCCCAGCACGAAACCGATATGATAGGCCGACAGCTTCTTATCCTGCAGACCGTTCACTGAAAGCAGCGCCTGCAGACCCGGATTGGCTGAATGAACGATCTGCCGCAGTCCCAAACGGACGATGATACGATTCTCCTCCACCAGTTCCATCACGTCTCCCACAGTGGCAAAAGCCGCAAAAGAAAGCAGCTCCTGCAGCAGCTCCTGCGTCTGCGCCGTGTCGTCTCCCGCAAACAGTACCTGCAGGAATTTGTAGGCCACCACGGCCCCGCAGATACCGTCGAAGGGATAGCCGCAGTCCTTCCTCTTCGGGTCGATCACCGCATCCGCCTCCGGCAGACACTCCTGCCTGCTCCCGTCCTCCAGCACTTCATAAGGCACCTCATGATGATCCGTCACGATCACCGTCATGCCGAGAGACTTCGCATGGGCGATCTGGGACGCAGCCGCAATCCCGTTGTCGCAGGTTATGATGGTATCCGTCCCTGCTTCCCACGCCTCCTGGATCAGATGTTCGTTGAGTCCGTAGCCGTCATGGATCCTATGGGGGATCGCCGTGTCCACGGACGCCCCGCAGTGAGCCAGTCCCGCCAGCAGTATGTAGGTGGAGCAGATGCCGTCGATATCATAATCCCCTATGATCCGGATCCGTTTCCCGCAGGCGATCTTCTCCCGCACGATCTGTGCCCCTTTCTGTGCATCCGCCAGCAGGAAAGGATCGTGCAGATCCTGCAGCGTGCCGTGCAGAAACCTGTCGATCGCTTCCTCCCCGACGATATCCCTGTTGCGGATGATCCTGGCGATCACCGGATCGATCCCGAACTTTTCCGCTATTGCATTGAAGTCCGCCTTCTTGGCGGACACCATCCATTTGGCCATCTTACGCTCTCCTCTTCTTCTATAAAATATGACGATTACTGCAGCTCATTTCCGCTGCACATGATCCGCTGTCGTAAGAAAGGCGCTCCGCACATCGCGAAGCGCCCTTGCATAGTCTATGAAACACATCCGTTCTCTTATTTGGATGCCGCTTTCGCTTTCTTACCCGCCTTCGTGCGCAGTACGAACCACATCGCACCGGTCAGGCAGATGGAAGAATAGGTGCCGCAGATGATACCCGCGATCAACGGCAGCGCAAACTCCCTGATGGAAGATACGCCGAATACCTCCAGTGCCGCCACCATGAAGAAAGTGGTCAGTGAAGTAAAGATACTTCTGGAAAGCGTCTGGGAAATACTTCTGTTGACCAGCTCCTGCAGCTCGTCCCTGTTGCGCATCTCCCGCATATTCTCACGGATCCGGTCGAAGATAACGATGGTCGCATTGATGGAGTAGCCGACGATCGTCAACATGCAGGCGATAAACGTATTGCCGACAGAGATCTTCACGATCGCATAGAAGGCCAGTACCACCAGCACATCATGTACCAGTGCCGCCACGGCGCTGGCGCCGAAACGGATATCCTTAAACCGGAACCAGATATAGAGAAGCATCAGAACCGTCGCCACAACGATCGCCTTGATGGCGTCCGCCTGCATTTCAGAGCTGATCGTGGCGCTGATCGTCTCTGCCGTAATGCTGTCCGGCGCCACATCAAAATTGTTCACCATCACATCCGAAAATGTCTTACGTTCTTCCACATTCAGCGTTCTCGTCTTGATGATCACCTCATTCGAGCCTGCCACCTTCGTGGTCTGCACATTGCCGTCCCCGGTAATGTCCTCGATCATCGGCACGATCTGTGCATCAATCTCTTCTATACTCATATCCTCGGGCAGTGTCATGGTCGTAGACGTTCCGCCCACAAAATCAAGGCTGTAATTCAACGGCATACCCATCTGCGACTGATTGATCCCCATCACAACGAATCCGGCAAGGATCACCGCAGCGGACAGACCGAAAAACACATTCTTCCTGGACAGGAAATTGATCGTCTTCTTCTCTTTGCCCACGCCGTAAGCCTTTTCGCTCTGAACGCCCAGCGCATACAGCACATTGATCAGGAATTTGGTCACAAAAAGCGCGGTAAACATGGACAGGCCGATACCAAGCATCAGCGTGATCGAGAAGCCCTTGATCGTACCGCTGCCCATCAGGTACAGTACGATCGCGGCAATAAAGGTCGTGATATTACCGTCCAGGATCGCCGACAGCGCCTTGCTGAAACCGATCTTGATCGAAGACTGAACCGTCTTGCCGGTCGCCAGTTCCTCTCTGATCCTGGCAAAAATGATCACATTGGCATCCACCGCCATACCGACGGACAGGATGATACCTGCGATACCGGGCAGGGTCAGAGTAGCCTCAAAGGAATAAAGCAGGATCACCATCAGTTCCGCATACAGGCACAGCGCCAGAGACGCCGCCAGACCGGAAATATAATAAACCGCGATCATAAACACCACTACCAGTGCGAAACCAACCGCCGCCGCGATCAGGCTGGTGTTGATCGCCTCGGATCCCAGCTGGGCGCCGACCACGTTGGAACGCAGCTCCTCCAGCTCCAGTTTCAGGCCGCCGATACGGATCGTTGACGCCAGCTGCTCCGCTTCCGCCGCCGTCTTCTGTCCTGAAATGACCGCATTGCCATCCGTGATCACGGCCTGCACATTGGGCACCGTAACGAATTCTTCATCATAGTAGATCGCGATCGTCTCGCCGTTGTTAAAAGCTCTCTCCGTCGCTTTGGCAAAGGCTTCCTTGCCCGTCTCATTCAAAGACAGCGCCACCACATTTTCGCTGTTCCCCATGGAGTCCTGCTGCGCCCTCGCCTGCGCGCCCGCCACTTCCGTACCGGTCAGCACGATGGAACCGTCTGCCTGCAGTTCCTCTATGGTTTTGAGCAGCGTATACTGTATTACGACTTCACCCTCTGCATCCACAGCGTAGCTGCCCGTGTAGTTCTGATTCCCCTCGCTGTCCGTCTGGGCGATAAAATACAGGCTGCCCGGTTTACCCAGCTCTTCCAGGATCGCATTGGCGTCCGATACACCGGGAATCTCGATATTGATCCGGTCAGAACCCTCCTGATATACCTGCGCCTCCGTGCTGTAATTCTGTACACGCTGCTGCAGCTTGTAGATCGTGTCCTCCATATCCTCGCCATCCGGGTTTTCATCTCCCACCACCTGATAGGTGATGCTGACACCGCCAGCCAGATCCAGTCCCAGCTTAATACTGGAAGCCGAACCGGACTTGTCCGAACCCACTCCGAAAACTGCCGTGTAACCGAGCAGGCCGAGTATCAGGACAAACACGATCAGACTGATCACCGCTCTCTTCTTTTTCATAATGCATTCTCCTTTTCCTCATCGGCAAGTGCCGCTTTTATCATAATTGCGCATTCCACACGCTTCCTCTGCAACTCACAGCCAAGATCATAGGTGCCGTTTATGCTGCCGCTGAAATGGCAGGCATTGGCCGCGCACCCGCCGCTGCAGTAGAATTTCGCAAAACAGCTCCGGCACTTCTCCTTCGCGTACACATTGCATGTTTTGAACGTATCCCGGATATCTGTGCGCAGGATGCCCTCATCCACATTGCCCAGCAGAAATTCCTCCTGTCCCACAAACTGATGACAGGGGTAGAGATCCCCCCAGGGGGTCACCGCCAGGTACTCTGTGCCTGACCCGCAGCCTGACAGCCGCTTGGCCACGCACGGGCCACCTTCTAAATCTATCATAAAATGGAAGAAATTAAAACCTTTTCCTTCTTTTTTCCTGCGGATATATTCCAGCGCCAGTTTATCATACTCCGCCAGAATGGCCGGTATATCCTCCTCACGCAGCGCATAGTCCTCCGTGTCGTCCGCCACCACCGGCTCCACGGAGATCTGCTCGAATCCCAGGTCCGCCAGATGCTTCACGTCCTCGGTAAAGTCCAGATTGTTTCTGGTAAAAGTGCCCCGCACATAATAATTCATCTGGTGCCTGCTCTCGGCCACCTTCTGATACTTCGGCACCACCTCGTCATAACTGCCCTGTCCGCCCCGGTGCGGCCGCATCAGGTCATGGATTCTTTTTCGCCCGTCAATGCTGAGAACGATATTCGCCATCTCCGCGTTGGCAAATTCCAGTATCTCGTCGTTCAAAAGGACGCCGTTGGTGGTCAGCGTAAACCGGAACTTCTTGTGGTGCGGCGCTTCCAGACTTCTGCCATAAGCCACCAGATCCTTCACCACCTGCCAGTTAAGCAGCGGTTCCCCGCCGAAGAAGTCCACCTCCAGATTGACCCGGTTCCCCGAATGCGCCACCAGAAAGTCAAGCGCCTTCCTGCCCGTCTCATAACTCATGAGCGCCCTTCTGCCGTGGTACTCTCCTTCTTCCGCAAAACAGTATCTGCAGGCCAGATTACAGTCGTGGGCGATATGCAGACAAAGCGCCTTCACCACCGTCTCCCGGCTTTTATATGCACCGATATACTGCTCGTATATATCCTCTGTATACAACACGCCCGCTTCTTTTAACTGCAGAAGCTCTGCGATCACTTCTCCCAGTTCTGCGCTGTCCATCGCCTCCCCGGATTCCCCCGCAGTCTGCGCAAGCACATACGCTTCCAGCTCACTGGCCGTCATGTTCTGATCTGCCAGCGCCTTCTCCACCAGCGGAATCACGCGGTATGTCATCTCATCTACCACATGTACGCTGCCGCTGTTCACATCCAGTACGATATGATATCCGTTACTCACATATTGATGTATCACTTCGATTCTCCTGCCCGGAAACTGCGGCCTGCAACCTGCGGCAGTTCCCTGTCCTTCCTCTTCTTCCTGTGGCTGTCCGTTCTGTGTGTGTGAGACTTAGTACTTCTTAGCGAAACAGCCATTGCTGTGAGCTTTAGAAGTACTTCTCACACTACGCCACGACGCATAATAAGCAGCGACGCCTGATCGCTGCTTATAACTCCGGTCTTCTTACTCCTGCATCCACGCCGCATCCTGCGGCCTTATCCGCTTCGTGCACAAAGTCAGAAACTGCACGCGGCCGTCTTATCTTGCCTTCTCGCAGCTCTGGTTCCCTACTGTACAGGATGTCTTGCATGCTGACTGACAGGATGTCTGGCACTCACCGCAGCCGCCCTTCTTCATGGATTCCTTCAGATCTCTTGTCGTTAAAGTCTTAATATGTTTCATATATCGTTTCCTCCTTATGTGTCATCCTGATACGGATTTCGTAATTGTTCTGATAACTTCATGTAGTATATCACAATATTTATCGGTATAAAAGTATTTTCGTAAAAATTTTTGCAAGGTGAATTTTTTGTTCAGCTGATCATGCCGCCCAGCATACCGCTGCCCGCGCAGAGGAAAAACACCGTCACCATATTGCCGGCCACGTCCTGCGGCCCCCTGTTGACGATCAGCGACACGATCACAAGGATCACATAGTAGGCGACGCCCATAGCCAGACCCCACAGATACTTTTTGCGGCCGGCCCGCCTGCCGGACAGCACACCGGTCAGGAACGTGACTGCTATGTAGATGCCGATGATGCACAAAGACACCACTTTCTCAGACAGCCCGAACCTGTACAGCATAAAGGCAAGCAAAAGCAGCAGGCCGGCCGTCAGGATATACGCCGCCAGCATACACTTTGTCACGAAAAGCACTTTCTGTGTATAAACTTCCTTTTTCCCCATATTCCCTCCATTGTCTGTGCAGATTTACTTGATGAAGAAACCGCATTGCCAGCAGTTTCTCAAATCGGATATTTATATATATTCGGTCCCGCGGAAAAACTTGACATTTTATTGGTTTTCATAGTAAACTTACATCATGTTCAGCCTGCCGCCCGGCGGGCTGCATAAAGCATTACACATTAATTACATAGTATAAGGAGTGAACATTTCATTGGATACCACAGGTGTCATACAAATTGTATCGTTATTGATTCTGGTGCTGTTATCAGCATTTTTTTCTTCTGCCGAGACATCTTTCTCGACAGTCAACCGGGTACGCCTCCGTACACTAGCCAGCGAAGACAACAAAGGAGCGATCAGAGTTCTGGGCATACTGGATCAGTATGGCAAAATGCTCAGCGCCGTTTTGATCGGCAACAATATCGTCAACCTGTCCGCGTCTTCTGTCGCTACCACATTTGCGATCAGAACCTGGGGCAGCCACGCCGTCGGCATTATGACCGGCGCACTTACCTTGATCATCCTGATGTTTGGCGAGATCGTCCCCAAGACCTGGGCCATGCAGAACGCCGAGCGGATCACCCTGCTCTACAGCGGTATCATCCGTATGCTGATGAGCGTCCTGACCCCCGTCATCTTCGTGATCGACCAGATCTCCAACTGGATCCTGCGGCTGCTGCACATCAGCTCCGACGGCAACAATTTCAGCATTACAGAGAAAGAACTTAAAACCTATGTGGATGTAAGCCACGAGGGCGGCGTGATCGAGACCGAGGAGCGGGAGCTGATCTATAACATATTTGATTTCGGCGATACGGTCGCCAAGGATATCATGATCCCCCGCATTCAGATGACCACCGTGCCCATAGACGCCACCTATCAGGAACTGCTGTCCACTTTCCAGGCATCCATGTTTACCAGGATCCCGGTCTATGACGGTGACCCGGATCATATCGTGGGCGTGGTCAATATCAAGGATTTTATTCTTGTAAAAGATACGGAGAAATTCCAGATCAAGAAAATACTGCGGGAAGCCTATTATACATATGAATATAAGAGCGTATCGAACCTGTTGGTGGAAATCCGCGAGAAATCGCTGAGCATCGCTTTTGTGCTGAGTGAGTACGGCACTACGGTAGGTATGATCACCATGGAAGACATGATCGAAGAGCTGGTGGGTGAGATCCGCGACGAGTACGATGCGGATGAAGAAGAGCTGATCAAACAGCTGGCCGACGACCAGTATCTGGTAGAGGGCAGCATGAAGATCCACGACATCAACGATGCTCTCGACATCGAACTGGATTCCGAAGATTATGATTCCGTCGGCGGCCTGATCATCGAGAAGCTGGAGCGGCTGCCGCAGGATAAGGAAACCATCACGCTGGAGAACGGTATTACCCTGCAGGCCGACGGCATTGAAGACAACCGCATCCTGAAAGTATTGATCACTCTGCCTGCGGAAGACGAAGCAGATACGGAAGAAGCGCCTGCGGAGTCCTGATCATATTCTCCCGGACAGCGCCCGCCGCAAGAAGTTCTTCTTCTGTCCGGAAGCCCCACAGCACGCTGATGCAGGGCATGGGCACGTTGGCTGCGGTCTGCAGATCCACCTCGGAATCTCCCACATAAACTGCGTGAGACACATCTGACATCAATTCGGCCAGCGCCTGATGAACCATATCGGGCGCCGGCTTTTTCATTGCTCCGGGATGCTCACCCACGGCCGCCTCCACATACGCACTGAAATATTTGTGAAAAAGCTGTTTGACTGCCCCGTCCGGCTTATTGGAGACGATCGCCATACGATAGCCCTCCTGTTTTAACTGCGCCAGCATCTCCAGCACACCGTCGTAAGGGCCGGTCTTATCTTCACAATGCAGCTGATAATGCTGCCGGAACGTCTCCAGGATCTTATCGTATGCAGCATTCTTCGTCCCCTCCGGTATGGCGCGCTCGATCAGCTTCGCCGCACCGTTGCCCACGTAAGTTCTGATCTCCTCGATGCTGTGCTCCGGCAGATGAAACTGCCGCATCGCATGGTTGACACTGTCCGTCAGGTCCTCCAGCGTATTCAATAAAGTTCCGTCCAGATCAAAAACGATCGTCTTTGTCATTGCACTTCCCTCTCCCGCTTATCCTTTTCCTTTTTCTTTGCCTGTTTCTATTCCTGTTACTTACGTTACTTACCATTCACCACTTCCGGCTGCTCACCGCAACGACTGTCTATTCCGCCTGTGCCGCTGCTTCCGCCAGATTCATGACTGCCTCGATCTCCGCCCCGTTATCCGGCGCCGCCTCGATCAGCTCATGCTTTCCGTCCGGCAGGATCCTGCCGATATACTTCCCTTCTTCGGTATTTTCAAACGTATAATAAAGCATTTCCTGCCTGTCCCGCAGCCACACGGCATACACACGATAACACATCCCCTTCTTCTTCACCGTCTCCGCCGGCATGTCCACCCTGCTCATCTGCATATTGTCCGTCAGATTCAGGGTCATCACCGAGAAGTCATCCGGCCCTGCCGCCACGGCATCCTTCTTCCCTTCCGGATACACTTCTTTGTAGAACTGTATGATAAGCTCTCCCTCTTCCTTCTGCAGGCTCTTTAGCCCCTCTTCCTTCTGCGCAAACAGATATTTCGGCAAAAGATACATCGCCACGCGGTTGTGCACCAGATCCTGGAACTGTTTCTCCGTCATCTTCACCGTCTTCGTCTGCTGCACTGCGTTCCTGCGCTTCTCTGCAATCTCCAGGATTTCCTTCGGCATCACCACATTGTGCGTAAAAGGATTGATCACCATCGCCTCAATTTTATCCCGGTTTCCCATCACCATTGCCACGCAGGAGAAAAAGGGCATGGCAAGCACTGCCGGGCTCTTCTTATCCTTGGGAATCTGCGGCAGTGACGTGTAGATCGGAAATACCTGTCCGCCGTCATCCCTGCGCAGCAGACAGGGCATGATCTTCGCATCTTTCGGCACCTGAACCTGTCTGCCCTCCTGCATCATTTTCTGCGCTTCCCTGTCCAGTCCCTGCGGCGCCAGTGTCGGCACCAGCACCATCGACTTCTCCAGAAGTTCCATGATATTGGCATACTTATCTTTCTGCCTGTCCTTCACAAATTCCTCTATCGCCGCTTCCAGTTTCGTATTATCCAGTCTGTTCTCCGCCATCTCGACTCTCCATTCTTAATTACTGTGCTGTTGTTTCTTTCATTCCTGCTGTTCTGCACCGTGTTCCTCACCCAGTATAGCAAATTATATCCGTTCTGCCAATCCGAAATCCATGCCTGTCATGCCCACCATATTCACCGCAGGTTACAGTTCGCAGTGTCCTGCCCCGCTGTATGGGCATTGAATCCGTAGTACTCGCCGATAACTTTACGGTTTCACGCATCAGGATTCCCCTGTTTCTTTGCGCTCGGGCAGCTGCGCCGAAACGATGGCCAGCACCATCATCAGGCATCCGAACAGTTCCCTGCGGCTCATGGACTGTCCGAGGATCAAAAAGCCGGCCACCACCGCCACTACCGACTCCAGACTCAGGATCAGGGAGGCCACCGTCGGATTCATGCCCTTCTGTCCAATGATCTGCAGTGTATAAGCCACCCCGCAGGACAGAATACCGCCATAGCAGACGGGCATCCACGCCGCCAGTATATTCTGCAGATTGGGCGTCTCAAAGACAAAGCTGCACAGCAGCGACAGGATACCGCAGACCCAGAACTGGATGCAGGACATTTTGACACCGTCCACCTTCTGTGAAAAATGATCGATCACCAGAATATGCAGGGAAAAAATAAAAGCGCAGACCAGCACCAGCGCGTCTCCCTTCTCCAGCCGAAAGCTGTCCTTCATACACAGCAGATACAATCCGGTAATGCCGAAAAGTACACCGATCCATACCTGCAGGCCCACTTTCCTGTGCACCAAAAGACCCAGCAGCGGCACGATCACTATGTACATCGCCGTGATAAACCCGGCCTTTCCTACCGTCGTATACTGAATGCCAAACTGCTGGAAGTTGCTGGCCACAAACAGGACGATCCCGCAGCACAAACCGCCTGTCAACAGCTGTTTTCTGCCTGCTGCCCCGTCTTTCTGCCCCTGTACACTGCCTGTTTCCGCCCCGGACTGCCCCTGTATCCTGCCAAGAAGCGCAATACATGGCAGCAGCACCAGGCCGCCCAGCACGGACCTTACCCCATTATAGGTAAAAGGCCCCAGATATTCCATCCCCGCACTCTGCGCCACGAACGCCACACCCCAGATGAGCGCTGTGAGAAACAGTATGCATGATTGTCTTAACGTATATCCTGTCATTTTGATAAACACACCTTTCTATATCCGATGTCATACATGGGATTCGTAACAGCCGCAAAAAAGTTACCTTATCTTTTCGAAAGGTAACTCCTGCGCTCCGGCACATCTTTCTCTTCTGTCCCGGTTATTTATTGAAAGACATATTCTTAAGCTGCCCGATCATATCCATGTCATCGGCCGTGATCTTCAGATTCGAGTCAAAACTCTCTCCCTCGGCAGTCGTCACCTTAATCTCTATGATGCTGCCTTCCCTGATCCCGTTCTGTACCACTGCCGACAAAAACTTCGGGAATTTGGGATGATTCTTCTGAAAACGGCTCCAAAGATTCATCATCTGAAAAAGGGCCGCCGTATTCTGTATATTCATAGAAAACGCTCCTCTCGCATAATCAGCCTCTGCCTATCTCTTGAGTTCCTCGCGGTAAAACTCCTTGAATTCCTCATACCCCTGGGCAGTAAGCTGTTCCTTCTGGAACTTCTTATTTTTGTTCATACGCGCCACCAGAATCTGATTGCCGCTCTCCCGCTCCTGCTGCGCCTGTGCCATCACCCTGCACAACCTGTCGGAAGACAGCCCTTTCTCCAGCAGGTAGGCAATCTTCCTGCCCTTCCCCGGCACTTTAAATCCGCTCTCCAAAAGCAGCAGGATGATCCTTTCAAAACCGATGGAAAATCCACAGGCCGGCACATCATGTCCGGTAAACCTGCCGACCATCCCGTCATATCTGCCGCCGCCTCCGCAGCTGCCGCCGAATTCCGGCATGTCAATCTCGAAGATCGTACCCGTATAATAGGACATCCCCCGCACCAGAGCAGGATCAAACACCAGCTTAAAGAAATCCCCTTTCGTCGCCTCCACACTGTCGATGATCTCCCGGAAACTCTCCATAACACCCGCCGGCAGTACCTGTTCCAGCTTCCCGGCAATATAAGAGAGCGTATCGTCGGTCTCTTCCAGTCCCCGATAGAGCTCCATATAGCGCTTTACGCTTTCCTCCGGAAAACCGGCCTCCATCAGCTCGAACTGCACCCCTTCCGTACCGATCTTGTCCATCTTATCCAGAATGATAAAGATCTGATCATAGTCTTTCTCTGCAAACCCGCTGTATGCCGCCATCGCCTTCAGGATCTGCCGGTCATTGATGCGGATGTTAAAATTCCGAAATCCCAGTCTTCCCAGCGTCGTGGTCGTGGCAAGGATCAGCTCGATCTCCGCCAGATTACCCGCTTCCCCCAGAATGTCGATATCGCACTGCATAAACTGACGATAGCGGCCGCGCTGGGGCCTGTCCGCACGCCAGACATTACCGATCTGTAATGCCTTAAAAGGCGCCGGCAGCTCATTGGCGTGATTGGAATAATACCTCACAAGAGGAACCGTAAGATCGTAGCGCAGGCCGCCGTCCACCAGATCGTCTTCACCGTGTGCCTCCTGCAGACGCAGCTTCTCACCCCGCTTCAATATCTTGAAGATCAGCTTCTCATTCTCGCCGCCTGCCTTGCAGTTCAGATTCGCAAGATTCTCCACGCAGGGCGTCTCGATCGAAGTAAAGCCAAAATTTCTATAGGTTTCCTTGATCACGCCGATCACATAGTCCCGGATCTCCATTTCCTCCGGCAGTATATCCTTCATTCCGGTTATCGGTTTCTTACTGAGTGCCATAGTTTCCTTCCATTCCGAAGCGATTGCCGCCGTCACCGCTCCTGTCTGCCGCGCCACAAACAGCAGCGCCATTCAGATATACGATGCACAAACCGCTTCCCTGTATTCTTTCTGATGATGCAGACCACCATTCCTTCTTCCTTTGTATCCGCCCTTAACCGCCTTCTTTTTTCTTCCGGCAGTTTCGCCGCCTTATCCGGCAGATAAACCGGCAGATACCGTTACCTGTATGATTCTACACTGTTTGTCTGCGATTTTCAAGGAAAAGATTTCATGCAGCTCCGCCGGCAAACATAAATTCAAACCGGCTCCCGTCGAAGTTCCAGCGCATGCCGAAATTTTTCAGAAAAGCGATTGCCGCTTTGCTGGTATCCCCCTGCTTCCAGCTGTCAGAGTTGTCATCATACTTCGAGTCCAAAAACAGGCTGCTTCCCGCCGGCACATTCCCGGCAGACATCATAAGATACATTCTGGACGAATAGCTTTTCCTCTTACTCAGAATCTGATCCCGGATTCCTTCCAGATCGCCCTTTCCACTCCAGTAATACCCGGTACTGCAATATACGAATCCTTTCGGCGGTGCCATATCCTTATCTATAAAACTGCCCGTAAACATCCCGTCCGCGTTGATCTGCCACTTCGCAGCCTCCCACACGCCATTGTAGGTGATGCCGCCGTCCAGTGTAAATCTGGTGTTCTCCTCCACATACTTGAAATCCACATGCTCTGCTCCATACTCGTCAGCCAGCTCATTCGCCGTCTCCCGAAACAGCTCCTGCATCTCCTCGCACGCATAATACCAGTCAGCGTTATAGTAACAGCTTCCACTGGGGTTCATCCCGTTATTCTCCATCAGCTCCCTGCCCTCCAGATAATTCTGGTTCCTGGCAAGTCTTGTATTCGCCCGGCTGAAAAGCTCATACAGGCCGGCCAGCCGGCTTGTGGCAAACTGTTTGAGATAGTTGTAGCTGCCTCCTGCCTTCGCTTCCTCAGCCCCGCATTCCTTCCTCTCTGCAAGCGATGTCCCCATATAATGATAAAAATATTCCCTGAAAATATCTTTTACTTCATCTCGGCTCAGCTTCCCGTTGTAATAGTCCTCCATGACCTCATAAGTTTCTCCGAACATCTCATTCCCGAGAAACGCTATCTTAGAACCGCTCTGCGATTTCAGCATATTCCGTATTTCCTCGTAGTTATCCGCATCAGGCGATATCTCATAAGAATCCACGGAAATTTCCACACAGTCCTTCCTGTAATATACCTTCTCCTGCCCTTTGCCGTTCTGATAAGAGTATGTCCTAAAAAGAATGTCCCTCTGCTGCCCCTCTGCACTCCCGGTGCCCCTGATATTTGCTGATATCATACAAGTCTCCTCTCTGTTCCTGTCGTACAGCCACAATCATCTGTTATATGAGGTATCGACACATACACCGATTTCATAAAGCATCTGTATCCGGTATAACCCGAAAGACAAACAACAAAAGAACATCTGCACAGCGGCTCAGCCAAGCATCATGCTCACGATCCACCTCTGCGCTTTCTCATTGCAGTAGACATCCTCATACTCCGTTCCCTTCTTACTCATCCGCATCCCCATAAACAGGCCCGCATCCAGTCCCTTGCCGGAAATCTCTTTTTTCCACACACCGTCCCGGAAAACTTCTGTCACACATCCTTCGGCCTGTAATCTGCGGAAGATCTCCGCCCCGGAAGTTTTCTTGACAAGCTCTGTGTCCCGCAGCGCATTAAGCCTCTCTGCAATCTCCGTGCAAAGATACTGTCCGGTATAGGGAAACTTTGCAGCCTGCTCCGCCGTCAGTGTAAATTCGGCTTTTTTGACTCCGGAAGAACGCCTGCCGCCGGCTTTTGAGGCACTCTGGGACACGGCATCCGCTTCCGCAGGCTCCCCAAAGTAAAACTTCTCCCGAATCCCGCCCGTATACTCTGCTATTGCAGCCAGAAAACGTTCTCCGTACCGCTCGTACTTATTCTCACCCACACCGCTGACCTGCAGCATTTCTTCTCTCGAGAAGGGGGCCTTTACACACATATCCACCAGGGTTTTATCAGAAAAAATGATATATGGCGGCAGATTTTCTTCACTGGCGATCCTGGTCCTGAGTTCCCGGAGCCGTTCAAAGAGTTCCAGCCCTCTGGAATTCAGAATATCGGACCTGCGCAGTCTGGTGGAAGCATTTCTCCTGCCTGTACCGGACGCCCCTTCCTTCTCTGAGGTATTCTTCGCCTTTTTCAAGATCACCTGCCTTACACCGCCTGTCACCTCCTCTGTCAGGCCGGTCAATCGCAGCAGTGCGTATCTGTCCTGCGTCACCGTCAGGATGTTCTCGTCCAAAAGCCGGTTGATGATCTGCTTGATCTCACTCTCCGGCAGCTCACGCAGGCTTCCGTGGCATGAAAGAGTTGTAACCCCATATTCCCGCAGCTTGGCCCGTTCCTCTCCGGCAAGCATACCGGCGATCACATTGATCCCGTACCGCTGTCTGGCTTCCCGGATCCCCGCAATGATCTTCTTCGCAGCTTCCGTCACATCCGTCTCTTCATATTCCCGCAGACAGTTCAGACAGTTTCCGCAGCATCCGCCTCCGCTTTCCCCAAAGTAACGCAGAATATATTCCCGCAGACATTCCGTAGTCGTACAGTAATGTGTCATAACCTGCAGCCGCGCTTCATCCCGTTCTCTCACTGCCGCGTTATCTTCCTGCGTATACTCACTGTTCTGCTCCTTATTCTCCATCAAAAACCGGTTGATCATCACATCCTGCGGCGAATAGAGCAGGATACACTCTGCCCGCTCACCGTCCCGTCCGGCCCTTCCGGCCTCCTGATAATAATTCTCCAGACTCTGCGGCATATTATAGTGGATCACATAACGCACATTCGACTTATCGATCCCCATGCCAAAAGCGTTGGTCGCCACCATAACCGGACGTTGATCATAGATAAAATCATCCTGACTGCATTTGCGTTCCACGCCCGAAAGCCCGGCATGGTACTTCGTCACCGCCACACCTTCGCCGCACAGTTTCTCATAGAGGGCATCTACATTTTTCCTGGTCGCACAGTAGATGATACCGCTCTCCGCCTCATGTTCCCTCACATAATCCACGACATAGCTGTCCTTATGCCTGACCGTCTCCACTGCAAAGTAGAGATTCCTGCGGTCAAATCCCGTCACCAGCACCTTCGGTGCCTGAAGGCCGAGCACACATGCAATGTCCTCCTTGACGTTTTCCGTCGCCGTTGCCGTAAAGGCACTGATGACCGGGCGCTTCCCAAGTCTCTGTATAAACTGTACGATCTTTAAATAACTGGGCCGGAAATCCTGCCCCCACTGGGAAATGCAGTGAGCTTCGTCCACTGTGAGCATCGAAATTTCTGCCTGCTGCGCAAACTGCATAAACTCGTAAGTCTCCAGCCGTTCGGGCGCAACATAGATGATCTTATACCTTCCGGCGCCCGCCAGACACAATGCTTTGGAAATCTGAGATTCGCTGAGAGAACTGTTGATATAGGCGGCATGAATACCGGCCTGATTCAGTGCCTGTACCTGATCCTTCATCAGAGAGATCAGCGGCGAGATCACCAGTGTAATACCCGGCATAAGAAGGGCCGGCACCTGATAACAGATAGATTTACCCGCACCCGTCGGCATGATCCCCAGCACATCCTGTCCCTGCAGGATGCTGTCAATCAATACCTCCTGCCCTTCCCGGAATTGCTCATAGCCAAAATATTTTTTCAGTATTTTATACTTGTCCATCAAATCGGCGCCTTTCTGCATATCGTATTTCAGGCCATCTTCCTTTCCAGCCTTTCAACTCTGTCCGTTAAATCATCACAAATCTTAATCAGTTCCGTTGTCGTACTGTTATCAAGCCTTGTGATCCGATAGAACTGACCCACCTCATCAAGCTTCCGCTCTACCTTATCAATCCGCTTCTCCAGATAAGTCTGTGTACGTCCGATCTCTCCCACTATAAATTCCTGATTTTGCTTCAGATCCTTCACTTCCTCCAGTGTCGTGCCCTGTGTCTTCTTTAGCGACCGGATATCATTCTGCATCGTGCTCTGCCTCATTGACATCGTGTTCTGTGTTTTCTTCAACATGCGGATGTCTCTCTGTATTGTACGCTGCGTCTTCAACACCGCACTCTGTGTTTCTTTCAGACTGCGGATGTCTTCCTGCATTGTGCTCTGTGTTTCTTGCATCGCATCCTGCTTTTCTTTCAACATGCGGATGTCTTCCTGCATGGCGCTCTGCGTTTCTTTTAACATACGGATGTCTTCCTGCATGGCGTCCTGTGTCTTTTGCATCGCATCCTGCGTCTCTTTCAGACTGCCCAACATCGACTCCATTTTTCTTTCCGATTTTTCCATACGATCGTCAACAACGGACTGCACCATATTCTTTAACATATCCAGATCCTTCTGTTCCAGCATTCTGTCACCTCCTGATTCATCAATATACCCCTTGGCTGCCAGCAAGATCCTACACTCAATATTCATCCCCAAATATCTGCCACACCAACCCCATATCCGGGTTTTATGTCTGTAGACTCATTATACCAATTCATTTATTTTTTTCAACCGTTTTTCCATATTTTTATACAAAAAAATATACGAAATATTAACGATATTTCGTATATTTTGTAATTTCATATTACCTCCGCTATGCTCTTTCCCTTTATCTTACCAGACAGGCAGCCATCATGCAATACAAAGCCAGCAAAAATTTCGCAGGATAGCAGCAGATCAGCCCGCGGCGAGAGCAGATTTCTTTGGTCAAATTTGCATATTCTCACGGACTTTGCAGTAAATGCAAAGCCCTGGCCCAAACTGTAACGCAGAATAAACTCTGTCAAAATACCTTCAGGTACTGCTCATATTCCTCATAAGTAACCGTTACCCAGCCTTCGTCGTAGTTAAACCCGATCTCCATCCCTTTCGGTGTGTAGAAAACAATGATATCCGGCGAATTGAAGAGCGCTGTGATCTCCTGATCGGTCATGCTGGTCAAATATACGATCTCATCATTCTGGATATCGCTCTGCTTTCTGAATTCTACTGAAAACGCATCATCAATGCTGAGAATGTTTTCATTGTCCAGAATAACGCCGTTCTCCATATCTATATTGATACAGTACAAATATGCGGAATTATAATAGTCCGTATAGATATATTCGGAAAATACGATGCTCAGCTTTTCTTCATCCATATAGGTGACAAACCCCGATGAAACCGCAGCGAAATAGCTGCCCTCATCTTCCATATAATCCACATATTCTTCTTCAAAATAGTCTTTGAAAAGATCCACTTCCTCCTGGATCACATCGTTCATATGTGCAAGATTCGGCACATTTTCGCCTGTGATCACAGGATAGGTCACCATAATATCCACATCTTCATACTCTGTATCATATTCATAATATTCAAAATCCACAGAGTATGTCAGATCTGTTTTGATATCGTCCTGCAGTACGTAGTATTGATCGTCATAATCATAGCCATAATCATCATAACCGTAATCATCATAGCCGTAACCATAGTCATCATAGCCATAATCATCATAATCATAGTCATAAAAGTCGTCGTCAAAATAATCATATCCGTCGTAATCATACGGATCCATCTCATCTTCTTCTCTGCGCTTTTCTCTGTTTTTCTCCCTGTCGTCATGAAACTCATGCTCTTCATAACTGTCGCGGTAAGATCTGGCCCTCTCCTCAGAAAACAGGGTAACAGCTTTATAAGTCAGCGCAAAAACAGCGATCAGAAATAATATAATGATACCGGCAACAATACCAATGATCAACCTGGTATTATTCTTCCTGGCCGGCGCTGCATAAGGGCTGTATAAATTCTGCTGCAGCGGACCACCGCCTTTATTCTGCTGATTTCCGTAGGGATTATTCTGATACGCTCCACCCGTATACCCCTGCTGGTTTCCATAGGGATCATTCTGGTACGCTCCAGAACCACCCGCATACTCCTGTCGGTTTCCACAGGAATCATTCGGATTCGTACCACCCATATACCCCTGCTGGTTTCCATAGGGATCATTCTGGTACGCTCCAGAACCACCCGCATACCCCTGCTGGTTTCCATAAGGACCATTCCGATACGGACTATTACCATATGGACTATTACCATATGGATCAACGCCCTGTCCCGGCCTGTTTTCATAAGGGCTGTTATGATTGCTTTTAGAACTGTTATGATACGGGCTGCCGTTCTGCATCCCGCTATTTCCATATGGGCCATAACAGGACCCTGTTGTGTACGGACTGTTATTGTGATCCTGCTGTCCATACGGATCATGATCACACGAAGCGCCGTCCGGCGCACACTGTCCGGAGAAGACACCGTCCGTCTCCGTCACCTTATCTTCTTCCGGGGTCCCGTAGATTGCGGCATTCGACTCGGACGTATATACATCGGAAACCGCATCGTTCTCTTCCCTGTTATTGTTATGATCATCTAACTCTTCCGGTCGCCCCATTTATTTTCTCCCCCTGCTTTTCCATTGCTACTGTTATTCTATTTATCTTTGCCGCCAAACGTCACTTCACTGTAATATTGCAAAATACACTCCCGCATCAAGGCCAGAGCGGAGGAAACCGTATTTTCCCTGATCTTCGCCCGGTCACCGCTGAAAAGGCATTTCCTGACGGTATAGCGCCCACAGACCTTACATCCGATATAGACCAGTCCCACCGGCTTTTCCTGTGTGCCGCCGTCCGGTCCGGCAATGCCCGTCACACTGACAGTCACATCCGCCTTGGACACCATGGCCGCCCCTTTCGCCATCTCTCTGGCAACTTCCTCGCTGACCGCACCATGCTTGGCAAGCGTGTTCTTTTTGATGCCCAACAGTCTGCGCTTCGCCTTATTGGAATAAGTGATATAACCGGATTTAAAAACCTCCGATACCCCCGGCACGTTGATCAGTCTTGCCGCCAAAAGCCCGCCTGTACAGGACTCCACCGTACTGATGGTCAGCCCGTTGGCCAGCAGAAGATCCACCACCGCCTTCTCCAGCGTCACATCATCCTCCGTTGTGTAGACATGATTGCCGAACCGCCCTTTTAACTCCTTGACCATGGGCTTCACCAGCTTTCTGGCCGCCTTCTCGTCCTCTGCACGTGCCGTCACCCGCAGATGAACCTCCCCGGTCTTGGCATAAGTTGCCAGTGTCGGATTGGACTGCTCATTGATCAGATCCGCTACCATAGTCTCTGCCTTACTCTCTCCGACTCCGCAGATCTTCACCGTCTGTGAATAGATCACACAGGACTGCAGGCCGCTCAGATAAGGCATGATCGACGTCTCAAACATGGGGATCATCTCATTGGGAGGTCCCGGCATCAGTATCACATGTTTACCGTCCTGAGCCATAATGATACCCGGCGCAGTACCGTTCGGATTTGCCACCACACTGCAGCCCTCCGGCACCATGGCCTGCTTCCAGTTATTGTCTGTAATCTCCAATCCTCTTTTTTCAAAAAAAGACTGAATGGCCGCCTTGCTCTCCTCGTGAAGATACAGTGGCCTGCCCATGACCCTGGCCGCCACTTCCTTCGTCAGATCGTCCTGCGTCGGCCCCAGCCCTCCTGACAGCAACAGGATATCGGCCCTGCCAAGCGCCGTCTTTATCGTCTCATACAATCTGTCCTCATTGTCTCCCACCACATCCTGATAGAAGCAGGAGAGTCCCAGTCCGGCACACTTTTCAGACAGATAGGCCGCATTGGTATTCACGATATTGCCCAACAAAATTTCTGTCCCTACTGAAATCAGTTCTACGATCATATCTCCATCCCTCCGCGGCGTCTGCACACTTTGCGCCGCCGTACAACTCGTAAGCCCCGGTGTTTGTGCCTCTGCCGGTTCTTTGCCCTCTCAACGATCCGCCCTGTGCCGGATCACTTCGTATCCTTCATGACCTCTTTGTTTTTTACCAGATAGTCCACCAATGACACTACTGTCAGAATTACCGCAACCCATGTCACGATCGTGGTCAAAAGCTGCAGCGCCGCAAGATCCGCGATCATCAGACAGATCATGATGATCTGAAAGGTCGTCTTAAACTTCCCCCAGTAGCTTGCCGCGATCACGACGCCGTTGTCCGAGGCCACCAGCCTGAAACCGCTGATGATGAATTCTCTGGCGATGATCACAATGACCATCCAGGCCTGAATCCTGTCAACCGCCACCAGGCAGACAAGCGCAGAACAGACAAGCAGCTTATCCGCCAGCGGATCCATAAACTTGCCGAAATTCGTTACCAGATTGTATTTGCGGGCAATCTTGCCGTCCAACATGTCTGTCAGACTGGCGATGATAAAAATAGCAAGTGCTATCCATTTGTCAACAGGTGTTATGTCAACCAAAAGAAACACTACAAAAAAAGGGATCAAAATCACACGAAACATTGTCAGTTTATTCGGTAAATTCATCTTCCAACACTCCCATCAGATCATATTCATAGACATCACTAACTCTCACTTTAACAAAATCACCCGTTATCAGCTCCCGTTCCGTATTCACGAACAGCAGACCATCCACGCCCGGCGCATCTCTATACGTCCGCGCCACATAGGCATTCTCGTCGGCGACCCTGCCTTCGACCACAGCCGTGACCACCTTGCCGACCATATCTTCCGCCACCGCAAAAGCGATCTCCTGCTGCAGTTCCATCAGTTCCGCGAATCGCTTCTGTTTGACTTCCTCTTCTATCTGGTCTTCCATAAGCGCCGCCGGCGTATCTTCCTCCTGTGAATAGGTAAAGACCCCCAGACGGTCAAACTCCATGCGGTCAATAAAGTCAAGCAGCTGTTCATGATCTTCCTTCGTCTCACCCGGAAAACCGGTGATCAGCGTAGTCCGCAGACAGATATCCGGAATCTCCTGCCGCAGCCTGTCGATGATCCGCTCCAGCTGCGCCCTGTCTGTCCTGCGCCCCATTCTCTTAAGGATTTCGTCGGAAGCGTGCTGGATCGGCAGATCCAGATAATGACAGATCTTCTTCTCCTGCCGGATCGTCTCGATCAGCGCATCGTCGATTTCCTCCGGATAACAGTACAAGATCCGTATCCAGTACAGGCCGCTGATCCTGCAAAGTCTGTGCAAAAGCTCCGGCAGCGCCTTATGTCCGTAAAGATCCATCCCGTACAGCGTCGTCTCCTGGGCCACCAGGATCAGTTCCCTGACGCCCTGCTCTGCCAGACGGGCGGCCTCCTCTACCAGACTCTCCATCGGCACACTGCGGTAACTGCCGCGCACTTTGGGAATGATACAGTAAGTGCAGTGCTTATCACACCCTTCCGCAATCTTCAGATAAGCATAATGGCCGCCTGTCGTCACCACACGGTCCACGCCTGTCAGCGGTTTCTCCTCCAGGCTCCTGTAACGGTTATGCCTGACCCCCTTACAGACTTCCTCCAGAGTCAGTACGATCTCGTCGATCGCCATGGTGCCTATAATGGCATCCACCTCCGGGATTTCCTTCTGGATTTCTTCCCGGTAACGCTGGGCGAGACACCCCGCCACGATCAGCCCCTCGATGGCCCCGCTCTCCCGCAGCTTCGCCATCTCCAGAATGGTATTGATGCTTTCTTCCTTGGCATCGTTGATAAAGCAGCAGGTATTGACCACCACCACATCCGCTTCCCGCTCGTCATCGGTAAACTCGTATCCGTTCTTCAAAAGCATCCCCAGCATCATCTCGGAATCCACCAGATTCTTGTCACAGCCGAGCGATACAAACAATATTTTCTTTTTCATGCTCCCTACAGTCTTTCTGACAGCACCATCCTGCCGTTACGCTTCCGCTTCTGTCTCTTCTTCCTTCTCTTCCTCGCTCAGGATCTTGATCTTGCTCTGATTCAGCTCTTCCACAGCCACAGACAGCGCTTTCTTGCCTCTGCCGTCCACCAGCTGCTCATCCCCGGCAATGATCTGCCTCGCTCTTTTGGAAGTGGCCATCACGATAGAATATCTGCTGTTTACTACCGGATCCTCCCCCTCCTCTACGCCGCTGTTTACTACATTGATCAAATCTGCATAAGATGGATGTAACATTATTTTTCTCCTTCCAGTTCCCTTCTGATATTATCAATAAATTCCATATTTCTATGCGATGCATTGTGCGCCGCAATAATGATACGGTGCACCTCATCGACGCACTTCTCCAGATTGTCGTTCACCACGATATACTCATATTTCTCGATGCCGAGCGCCTCCTGCGCCGCACGCTGCATACGCTTCTCGATCACTTCCGCCGATTCCGTGCCCCGGCTCTCCAGTCTGTATCTGAGCTCCTCCGCCCCCGGCGTCATGACAAAAAGCGTCAGAGCATCAGGATACTGCTCCTTCACCTTATGGGCTCCCTGAATCTCAATCTCCAGGATAACGTCCCTGCCGTCCGCCAGCTGATTCTCCACGTATTCCCGCGGTGTCCCGTAATAATTGTCACAATAACAGGCGTATTCTATCAGCCCGCTCTCCGCGATCTCACGCTCGAACTCCTCTTTTTTCAGGAAAAAGTATTCCCTGCCGTCCACTTCTCCGGGCCTGGGTTCTCTGGTCGTTGCAGAAATAGACAACGCATACCCGTCATATTTCTCCACCAGCCTCTTGACCAGGGTGCCTTTCCCCGCTCCCGAAAACCCGGAAATAATAATCAAAATACCTTTACGCTTCATCTGCCTCTCCGCCTTCCATCTGTGCTCTGCCGGAGATGGTCTCCGGAAGTAAAGCCGACAGCACGATCTGGTTATTCTCCATCACCAGCACTGCCTTCGTTTTACGCCCCTGTGTAGCGTCGATCGCCGTTCCTGCCTCCCTGGCCTTCTGCACCAGACGCTTGATTGGCGCAGAATCCGGGCTGACGATCGCGATGATCTTGCCCGTATTGACCACGTTGCCGAACCCTACATGAATCAGCCTTCCCATGCCTGAACGCCTCTCTTTCACCGTCACGTTTATTCAATATTCTGAATCTGCTCGCGCACCTTCTCGATCTCCGTCTTCAATTCAATGGCCCGGTTCGATATCTCCAGATCGCTGGTCTTGGACAAAATGGTATTCGCCTCACGGTTCATCTCCTGCGCGATAAAGTCCAGCTTGCGCCCGATGCTGCCGCCCTGCTGCAGATTCTCCTTCGTCGTCTCGATATGACTCCGCAGCCGCACCAGCTCCTCATCCACGCATACCTTATCCGCAAAGATCGTCACTTCCATAAGCAGACGGTTCTCATCCACCTTCGCGTCCTCCAGCAGTTCCTTCACCTTATCCCGCAGCTTCTGTTTATACTCCGCAATGATCTGGGGCGAACGCTCCGTAATGTAATCCACATGCGCCAGCATACCGTCCAGCTTGCCGATCAGGTCGTTTTTCAGATTCTCGCCTTCCCGGATCCTGGCCTCCACGAATCCTTCCGCGGCGCCTCTGACTGCTTCCTCCAACAGCTGCCAGAGCTCATCCTCGTCCAGTGTCTGCTCCTCCATGCTGAGAATCTCCGGATATCTGGACAGGGCGGACACACGGATATCATTTTCCAGAGAAAAGTCCTCCGCCATCCTGTTGAGATACAGCATATACTCTGCTGCAAGTTCCTTATTGTATTTCACGCACACATTAGACTCCGTGAAATCCTCATAGGTAATAAAAAGGTCTACCTTCCCCCGCTGGATATGATTCTTTAACTCACCGCGTATCGCCGCCTCGAAAAAGTTCAGCTTCTTGGGCATTTTGATACTCACATCCAGATACCTGTGATTGACGGATTTCATCTCCACGCTGATCCTGCGCTCTCCTCTGGCGATCTCACATCTGCCGAAACCGGTCATACTCTTTATCATAGTCGTGCACTTGCCTTTCCTGTGTTGTGTAGGCACACTGCCTGTGCGTACAGATTTTATTATAGAATAATTACCCGGCGTAGTCAAGAAAGTTGAAAATTCCCTGCACTTATTATAAAATAGAAAAAATAAAACCTGTCTTTGGTATCAGACTTTAAAAAATGGCGTTAATTTTTAGGATGCCTGTCCTCAAATCATGGACAGGCATCTTTATAGTGTATTATTGAACATCATGACGGGTATGTTCATAAATTAATTTATGAACATACCCTGTAGAACGACCTGTTTCAGAAGCTATTGCGCGAATGGTCTTACCAGATTCACGTAGCTGCCGTATCTTCGCTGCCTCTTGCGGAACATTTCGGCGTTTTCTGCCAGCGCCTCTGGGATTTGTGATTGGCGGAACAGGCTGCTTGTTTTCAATGTTACAGCAGAAACAAGCAGCAGATATATTGTAATTATCAACTATTTCAGCAAGTAGTTTGCCTTCTACCCCTCCATAAACATTCTGGTACATGTGGAGCAGCGCATATAATTCCCCCAGTTCAGATGACTTCATCTGTAGCAACATTTTTATTCCTCCCTATATTCTTTCTTCCCATACAACTATCAGTCTTTCCAAATGCTTTTGGTGGAAAATTTGTAATTCATAATGGATTTTATCTGTGTATCTGAAAGGAAATAGTTTGTAAGCGGAAGGCCGGTGGCCTTGGCCAGATGGCCTATAAAATCAGTATAAGCAGTGACATTAATTGATTTTGTTTCGCTTTTTACTATTTTAAAACCTTTCAGGAAGCCGAAAATCTCTGTGGAAGGGAAGCGGTCATCCAAAACCTTGAACTGGAAGAGCCTCTCCAGCAGTACGGTAAGGTAGCATATCAGGAAATGTCCTTTAATGGTATCTTCTTTCTGTACAAAGGCGGGACGGGCATCCAGATCAGATTTCATAAGTTTAAAGGATTCTTCAATCCGCCATAGATTGTGATAAGTGTTGTATATATCAGTATCCGTCATATTAAGTTCAGATGTAACAAGCAGGTTGTATCCGGCAAAAGTAAGGTCATTATCAATTGCTTTCTGGTTGATACTGACACAAGCCTTTTTACCGTCCCCGTCTGTAAAGCTGACATATTTGCCGGAATCTCCATATTCATTTTTCTTAGCCCCAGACATAGTAAGGGACTTTGCCTTTTCTACCATACGGTTGATTTCATATTTTTTCTTTGCTGCAAGGTCCGGGTTATAAGTAAGGAGTCTTTTTTCCTTCAGATGGATAGTGGCCCTGCGTCCTTCATGTATAACATCATATGGGAATTCATCCACACAGGATTTGTAACGGTAAATGAGACGTTTGTTTTTGTCTCTGACTTCCTTGAAACCCTGCTCCAGCAGAACCCACTTTTTTTCCTTTTCAGGAAGCACCTTTACGGCCTTTGAGAAAAGATAGCCATCACCATTCTTTTTAGAGAAAGCGATATTCTGCGCACAATTAAGCCCCTTGTCTGCCACATGTATAGTTCTGCCGGTTATGTTGTTCTTTTTTTTGAGACTGTCAATCACATCCCGCAGAATGGGCTTTTCAGATGCATTACCGGGATACATTTTCATGCCGATAGGAATCTGGTGGCTATCCAGCAAAAGACCAAGGCCGACAATAGGACTTTTTTGGTATTCTTTGCTGGGGCCTTTCTTTCGGAAATCATCTTCGCGGTCAATCTCAAAATAGAAATTTGTACAATCGAAATAAGTTTTAGAAGTATCAAGTCCATAGAGCCGCGAGACCTGGACGTTAAAAATCTCAACGAATTTCTCATAGTTGGCGCCAAGAAAAGAAAGAGCGTCCATCATCTGGTCATAAGAGAAGTCATGAGGTTCAAAGAGATAAGGAAGGACTTCGTGGAATGTTCGACGTTTGCTGCAGGGGTTTACACTGCGGGCATAGATGAGGGAAGAAAGGACAGAATAAAGGTCATATTTAAAATCGCTGGTCAGGCTGAAAAGGGATACATATTTGCGGACATCCAACCTTTCGAGGATACTTTTGAGAGGGAAGTAACCGGAGAAAAGGAAGGGGGATCTTTCAGAGATCATGGGAACGCCGTCCTGCTTCTTCCGGGAGTTAAGCCTGTCGACTTCCTGCTGATAGAAGGAGACAGGATCAGCCATGCCATTTTTAATTAGAGTTTCAACAGAGCCCAGGGATTTGTAACACTTGTGAGCGGTGCCCTTTTTTTCCTGACTGTAAAAGCTCTCGTCGATGGAGAGATAAGTGCGCCCTTTAAGTTTAGTTTTTTTAAGATAATAAGCCATATGTAACCTCCATATATAACGCCACTAACGCCATTATTATATCAAACAAAAATAAATTTTGCAAGGGGGTTAGAGAAAATAAAAAAAGCCTTATAAATCAAGGCTTTAAAGGTACTTTTCATATGAATAGAATTCTAAAAAATTGTGGCGTTAACTTCGAAAGACGGGGATTTCATCTCCACGCTGATCCTGCGCTCTCCTCTGGCGATCTCACATCTGCCGAAACCGGTCATACTCTTTATCATAGTCGTGCACTTGCCTTTCCTGTGTTGTGTAGGCACACTGCCTGTGCGTACAGATTTTATTATAGAATAATTACCCGGCGTAGTCAAGAAAGTTGAAAATTCCCTGCACTTATTATAAAATAGAAAAAATAAAAAGATAACAGACTGTGAGGATCGATCATGGCTTTTGACGGAATTACCATTGCAAATATCGTATCGGAACTGCGGCAGGCCCTTTCCGGCGGACGCATCTACAAGATCGCCCAGCCCGAAAGCGACGAACTGCTGCTGACTGTAAAAAATAACGGCTCCCAGTACAGACTCCTTCTGTCTGCGGATGCCTCCCTGCCTTTAGTCTATCTGACACAGGCCAACAAGCCCAGTCCCATGACCGCGCCGGGATTCTGTATGCTGCTGCGCAAGCATCTGCAGAATGCACGGATCGTGGACATCACACAGCCCGGTCTGGAGCGCATCCTCCATCTGGAACTGGAGCACTTAAACGAACTGGGCGACCTGTGCCGCAAGAAGCTGATCATCGAAGTGATGGGCAAGCACAGCAATATCATCTTCTGCGATGAGAAAGATATGATCATCGACAGCATCAAGCACATTTCCGGCATGGTCAGCTCCGTCCGGGAAGTACTGCCCGGTCGGGACTATTTTATCCCGCAGACACAGGACAAGCAAAACCCGCTGTGCTTCTGCCCGCAGTATGGAGAAGAAGGGCTGATACCCCTGACTTATGGAAACTTCTGTGACCATATGCGGGTAAAACCGATGGCAGTCTATAAGGCGCTCTACTCTTCCTATACCGGCATCTCCCCCATCATGGCGCAGGAAGTATGCTACCGGGCCGGTATCGACGCAGACCTGCCCGCAAACGCTCTGGAAGAAACTGCACTGCACACCCTCCACGACGCGCTCACCGCCATGATGGGGCAGATCGTCACCGGCTCCTTTACGCCTGCCATCGTTTATGACGGACAGGAACCGATCGAGTTTTCCTCCCTGCCGCTGACGCTCTATGCGGACAAGCGCACGGTCTCCTTTTCCTCCATCAGCGCCGTTCTCGAGCAGTACTATGCGCAGCGCAGCATGATAACCCGCATCCGGCAGAAATCCGCAGATCTGCGCAGGATCGTACAGACCGCCCTGGAGCGCAATGTCAAGAAATACGACCTGCAGACAAAACAGATGCAGGATACGGAGAAAAAGGACAAATATAAAGTATACGGAGAACTCATCAACACCTACGGCTATAACATAACACCCGATTCCAAATCCATGGAAGCGCTCAACTATTACACAAACGAGATGATCACGATACCGCTCGATCCTACGCTCACGCCTCTGGAAAACGCGCAGAAATATTTCGAGAAATACGGAAAGCTCAAACGCACTTACGAAGCGCTCTCAGAGCTGACCGTACAGGTTAAGGAAGAGATCGAACATCTGGAGTCTATTCTGGCGGCCCTGGATATCGCCATGCAGGAAGAAGATCTGGTGCAGATCAAGGAGGAACTGATCGAGAGCGGCTACATCCGCAGAAAAGGCGGCCCGAAGAAAGCCCGGATCACCAGCCGTCCCTTTCATTATATCAGCAGTGACGGCTTTCATATGTATGTGGGCAAGAATAACTTTCAGAATGACGAGCTGACCTTCAAATTCGCCACCGGCAACGACTGGTGGTTCCACGCCAAGAAAAAGGCCGGTTCCCACGTGATCGTCAAGACGGAAGGCCAGGAATTGCCCGACCGCACCTTCGAGGAAGCTGCCCGTCTTGCCGCCTACTATTCCAAAGCACGCGAGCAGGCCAAGGTGGAGATCGACTACATTCAGAAGAAACACGTAAAGAAGCCCGCCGGCTCCAAACCCGGCTTCGTGGTATACTACACCAACTTCTCGATGGCCATTGATTCGGATATTTCCGGCATTCAGCAGGTCATGAAATAACGCAGGCGTGACAAGACCCCCGCAGGGTGCCTGTCCGATATGGACAGGTTCCTTACGGGGGCTTACTTTTACAGTGTGCTTGACGTAAACAGGGATCTCACATGATCGATCTCTTCCTGCGTGGCCTTTGCCGCCGGCACATAATAAGATTTCTCACGCGCGATCTGATATAATTCTTCCTGTGACTGCTCACAGGCATTGCGGAACTGCTTTAATGTCTGCTTTAACTCCTTGTTCTCCGTCTGGGCGATCATCTCCCCGAAACGAACCAGTTCTCCGTTAATACCGGTAAGCGTATCCGCTACCATTGTCTTTTCTTCCATCTGCATAATAGAGTCTCCTTCTTTCCTGTTATCTTAAATAATCCATCAGCTGCTGCTTGTTCTGCATCGCAGACTGTGCGCCTTTTTCAAAAAACTGCTTCACCTTCGTGTCAGATGCACACTCCGCATATTCCTTCATCTTGCAGTGCGTTACATCATAGCCGCCCATAAGGTGGCGAAGATTCTGTAAATCCAACTCTGATAAGTTTGCCATAAGATTTTACCTCCTGAAATAAAAAATGATTGTCGCATACAGTATTTGTATTTGGACAATCATTTATTCCTGCAATTTTTTATTTTCTGTTCGATATTTCTGTTTTATTTTTTGACCGCCGGTCTTATCTTGTCTGTTTTAACAGATGCAGCTTCTGCGCCACATGCACCAGCATGGCACCCTTCGGGAAGGCCCGCAGTTCCTGCTCATTCACACCGCCGATAAAAAGGATCATCACAAAGTAGACACAGGCGCCCAGCCCGATGGCAATCAGAAGCACGATCCGGCTCACCGGCAGAATCAGATACAGACCATGGTAAACGCCGAATGCCACCGCGCCCATTACCACGGCCGAAACCAGCGGCTTGACGAAGGTCTTCATCATCTCCTGTTTATATTTCAGGTGTTTTCTGACTGAAATCTGATTTAAGATACACACCACCAGCGAATAGATAATATTCGCACACACAAGCGCATACAGATTCAGATCCGTATACAATAACATCGCGATCAGGGCCGCTATCTGGATCACCAGCGCCACAGCCGCATGGATCACCGGCGTATTCACCCGGCCGATTCCCTGCAGCACCGCATTCGTCAGCGTTGACAGCCCGTACAGCACCACCGACACAGCCAGGGCCGCCAACAGACCTGACGCCTTCTCCAGCGAATCCTTCTGCGGAAAGATAAACTGCATCACAGGCTGTGCCAGCAGCCCCAGTCCCATGGCAGCCGGTATGGAGACCAGCATCGTCATGCGGATGGCCTTTGTCACCTGTTTTCTCGTCTTCTTATATTCTTTGCGGACATACGAAGTCGCCACCCCCGGAATCGTGGCCGAAGACATCGCCGAGGCAATGGCAATCGGTATATTGACAACCGACACCGCCTGCGTCGCAAAGATTCCGTAATCAATAGCAACCGTTACGTAATCCACATTCTTGAAATCCATCAGGATCCACTTGTAGATCTTCATATTCACTACAGTGGAACAGTTGTAGATAAAAGTACTCAGAATAAAGGGCGTGACTACCGTAAAGATCGTCTTTGTGATCTCCCCGTAGCTGTCGATCTCCTTTGTCCTGTCATACCGTACCCGCCTGTCGATCATCTGACGGTTCAGCATATACATGGCAAGCATAAACAGCAGCGCCGTCACCACGCCGGCCCCCGTCCCCAGCGCACTGCCCGCAGAGCCGTAGATCGCCTGTGTGGTCTGATCTTTCTCTGCCACCGTCTTCATCAGCAGATGGGCCGCCAGAATACTGACCACCGCATTCAGGATCTGCTCTAAGATCTGCGACAGGGACGTATGCATCATCGAGCCGTGCGCCTGAAAATACCCCCGGAATACTCCCAGGAAGCCGGAGAAAAAAATCGTCGGCGCAAGCACCCGCAGCGCCACCACCGAATGTTCCCCCACCAGCCAGGAAGCCGCCGCAAATGTGGCGATCGAAGCCACACCGCCCACGATCAGAACATATAAAAGTGCACACCGGAAAACCCGCTGCGCATTCTGATATTCTTTGAAGGCCATCTTCTGTGCGATCACTTTGGAGATTGCCGAGGGAATACTGTAGGAAGAGATCAGGAGGATGATCGTATAGATATTGATCGCCTCACTGTAGTAGCCGTTACCTTCCAGACCGATGATACTCAGAAGCGGACTGCGGTAGATCAGGCTGATCACCTTGACGATCATGCCCGCCGCTGCCAGAATCCCCGCCTGCAGCACAAAATTATTCTGTTTCTTTTGTCCGCCCATGCACACCTCCGAGCTGCCAATATGCTTCTACATGGTAAAAAGAGTCTGCCGGGCGGCAAACTCCAGATTCAGACCGCTGCAAGATATCGGAGCAAGCACGGCGGCCTGTCAGGCACTCCTTACGTCCTGCACTGACAGGTTCCACTGCTTGCTCCGCTGTCGTTTACCCTGATCCTGTTTATCCGATCAACCAGTCATACATCTCCTGATATTTCCTGGCCGAAACATGCCATGAGAAATCAACTGCCATGGCCCGGTCCACAATCTTGTTCCACTCACGCTTCTTATCATAATAGATATGCTCTGCATAACGGATCGTACCCAGCATCTCATGCGCGTTATAGTTCTTAAAGCTGAATCCCGTACCGGTGCCTTCATACTCATTGTAAGGCGCCACCGTATCCTTCAGGCCGCCCGTCTCACGCACGATCGGCAGCGTGCCGTAACGCAGTGACATCAGCTGGCTCAAACCGCAGGGCTCGAAGAGCGAAGGCATCAGGAACGCGTCGCTGGCTGCATAGATCTTATGGGACAGTGCGTCGGAGTAATAGATGTTAGCCGATACCTTGCCATGGTATTTCCAGTCAAAATGCCGGAACATGTTCTCATACTGCTCCTGACCGGTCCCCAGCACCACGATCTGTACATTGTCCTGACAAAGCTCATCCATCACATAAGCGATCAGATCGAAGCCCTTCTGGTCTGTCAGGCGGGATACGATACCGATCATCATCGCCTTGTCATCCTGGTTTAATCCCAGCTCCGCCTGCAGGGCACGTTTGTTCTTCACTTTCTCCTTGCGGAAGTTCACCGCATTGTAATTAAACTCGATGTTCGTATCTACTTCCGGACTGAAATCCGTGTAATCCACCCCGTTGACGATACCGCGCAGATCCGCCGCTCTCGCGCGCATCAGGCCGTCTAATCCCTCGCCGTAAAAAGCCGTCTTGATCTCTTCCGCATAAGTATCGCTGACCGTCGTGATCGCGTCCGCATATACAAGACCGCCCTTTAAGAGATTGGCATCCTTATAAGCCTCCAGCTTATCCGAAGTAAAGAAGTAATCCGGCAGCCCCGTAATCTCCTTGACCTCCTTGACACTCCATTTACCCTGGAATTTCAGGTTATGTATCGTCATCACCGTCTTGATGCCCCTGTAGAAATCGCCGCCCTGGAACCGCTCCTTCAAATATACGGGAATCAGACCTGTCTGCCAGTCATGACAGTGGATCAGATCCGGCCTGAAATCGATCACCGGCAGGATCGACAGCGCCGCCTTACAGAAAAATGCATATTTCTCGATCTCAAACAAGGCGTTGTCACTGTAAGGTTTAAAGCCGCCAAAGAAGCTCTCATTGTCGATGAAATAATACTTCACCCCTTCAACCTCTGCCTCCAGAATGCCGACATATTCCTCTTTCCAGTGGAAGTCCATGTAAAAATGTGTCTTATAGGTGAGTTTATCCTTCATCTCCTGTTTCATACAGGTATATTTGGGAAGAATCACCCGGATATCAAAGTATTCTCTGTCAATACATTTCGGCAGAGAACCGATCACATCTGCCAAACCTCCTGTCTTAATAAATGGAACCCCTTCCGATGCAACAAACAAAATATTTTTCATGCTAACCCTCCAAAATATAGATTGTCCTGTCTTCTCCAGTCATTAACCTTTATTATACAGCATTTTGGATGGCAATAAAAGGCTTATTTTGAAAAATATCAGTGCCTGTACTGCAGTCTTATCTTATCCGCGATCAGAGCGATAAACTCCGAGTTGGTGGGCTTGCCCTTACCGGTATTGATGGTATAACCGAACAGCGCATCCAGTGTCTCCATCCGCCCTCTGGACCATGCAACCTCGATCGCGTGGCGGATGGCACGTTCCACCCGGCTGGGTGTAGTCTGGTACTTCTTGGCGATGGTCGGATACAGCACCTTTGTGATGGATCCCAGCATTTCCACATCCTCCACCGACATCATGATCGCCTCCCGCAGATACTGGTATCCTTTGATATGCGCCGGTACACCGATCTCGTGGATCATATCCGTCACATCCTTCTCAAGATCCCTTGTCAAAAAAGCAGGCAGAACCACCTCTTTCTCCGGTACAGCTGTATCTTTTGTCCCCGAAGGAACCGTTATCATAATCTGGAACTCTTTGTTAGTATTGATCAGATTGTCCAGAAGTTTGTAAAATTGTTTCTGATCTCTCGCCGCTGTCATGTTTAATGTCTCCATAAGTACTCCTCCATCTTCTTACTGGTCCGCTGCCGTCGCTGCTCCATAAGAATGCACATTCATACCAGACAGTAACCTTATTCATACAATTCCAACATATTTCCCGTCAGTCTGCTGACGCGTTCCGACATAAACCATTATAAACAATAGAAGAATACTATGGAATATTAAGGCATCGCACAACTCAGTTCTCCTGCCAGTATTTCTCCACGATTTCCGCCGCCAGCCCGGCGTTTTGGGGAAATTTCGCCTGTAATTTAATCACTGCATTTTCTTTTGTGGCATTGTATTCCTGAAGCATCTCAACAATAATCTTCATGTCCTGCTCCCGGACTTCTTTTGTCACTTCTTCTACCGCCTCTTCTACAATACTGTCGATCCAATCACCCAACGTCATAAATCCCGCCTCCACTTCCGGCAGATTTTTCACCTTCTCCACATAGGAATCCATCATTCTGGTCGCATCATCCACCGCGTTTTTGCTATCACTATTTTGAATATATGTTAGCATATTTTTTATCGCCTGGCTACCACCTTTTTGTCCTTTTGTGTAAAAATAAATAAAATTGAGTCCATCGTCATACTCCAGTTCCGGCACTTCATCACACCTGTTATGAACCGTGTACATCATGTAATCTCTGCCAAACAGATCATAATTTGTGATCGTGATAATATACAGATCCGATATTTCGGAAAAATCTTTCAAGCCGCTTTTTACTGACCTGCCGTCTATTTTCGCCTGATAATATCTGTTATGCCTCGGCAGATGAAGTCCGTCTTTCAGATGCGGCTCCAGGTCATACACCGTCGTCACCGTCTCTTCGTCGTACTCCGTGATCTCCACATCCATCCGGATCCCCCGCAGATTCGGTGAAACGCCCGGAACGATCTGCTGTGACAGCACCCGTATTTTATTCAGCTTCTTTCCAAGCAGCACGGATAACAGCAGCCGGTAAAACGGTTCATTGATCTCCTGATTCGAAGCAATGGCGTTTGACAGGAAATTATCGATCAGATTCAGTTCCTGCAGTGTTCTTTTCGTATAGCCCATTCATCCTCCTTCCGGCAGAGTATGCACTGTACGAATATACGAAACAGCCGCCGCACGGATAAACTGCCGGCTTCCTCTCTGCCTGTCTTATCTGATTTCTTCTTCCGTGAATATACGGCGAAATGCCGATGCAGATTTCCTTCATGCAGGCACTGTCGGGCAGCGCCGCCTGATAGAAATAAGAGCTTCACTTTGAATTGATAAAGCTACTATAGCAGAATCTCCCTGCCATTGCAATACCTTTTTATAAATATAGTTTAAATATACAGTCCGGACGAACAGACTAAGCATCCAAGCTAAGTCCCGACTTGCAGCAGGAAGCGGCAGATCTCTCTGCCGCTTCCCCAAGATACATCCCGGCAGGTCACTCCACCGGAAACCACCCGAAATCCACGCACCGGCCAAGATCCCAGCTGTCCCAGCCTACCCAGCCGGTCTCGTTCACGGTATCGACAAGCAGCTTGTAGCTCCAGTAGAAATAGCCGCTGCCTGCCTTCCATGCTTCCAGCTGTGCATCCGCCAGCGCCCTGTAGATTTGCTTCTTCTCCGCGTCACTGATACTCTCTTTTGACATGCCTTCCTGACCGTTTAGCACGGTCTGACCGCCCTTCGTGTCTTTTCCCACCGCCAGTGAGTTGAAGAGACACCACTCGCCGCAGATCACCGGGAAGTACTGCTGCATCTCCCGGATATCGGCCTCGTAATTCTCCTTGATGAACTTCAAATAGCCTTCTACGGTCTGCTCGCAGCCCATCCCTTCCGCCATCATCAGATACTGGTGCGTATCCAGCACCACGTTCTTATACTTGTCTTCGCGCATGAAATCTTTCCATGCTTTCAGCAGGAACGCATCGTGGATCACCACGCACTTTTCCTCCGGCAGATACCTGCGCAGACGGTCATAGGCATCCAGATAGAACTGCCGGATGAACGCCAGCGTATTGGGCCTTGTTCCTTCCGCCTTCTTCGGATCCACTGCCGGATAACGCGCCGGCACATCCATCTGGTTCCAGATTTCTTCCGTGATCGGCTCATTGATCACTTCAATGCCCCACAGCCCTTCTCTGTGGCCGTACCGCTTAGCCAGCCGCTCCAGCACGGTCAGCTCGAATTCCACTTCCTCCGGCTCCTGAGACCACCTGCACACACCGCTGATACCGCCGTTGTCGAAACCGTTCTGGCTGTCCGGCGCGGTATGCAGATCCACCAGGATCTTAAGCCCGTAGCGCTCCGCCCAGCAAAAAGCACGATCCAGCTCTTCCACACAACCGATAAAGGGTTCCCTGTCCCCGAAGATAAAATACGGCACCGGAATCCGCACGGTATTCATGCCCATGGCTTTGATCCGCGTAAAATCCCGCTCCGTGATATACTCCGCGCGGTGGGTTCTGATCCGCGCCTCATACACATCCCGCGGAAGCCAGGCAGGCAGATAATATTCATCCTCCGCCGTCGTCCCCGCAAAAAGTCCCGGACTCATCCATTTCTCCAGTACAAGCCAGTTTCCCAGATTAACACCTTTGATATACATGATTTTCCCCTCCTTTTTCCTTACTCCAAAACAACCGTCGAAATACCGTTCTCCGGTACAACGACTCTCGTGATCATCCCCTCTGTACGCAGATGGATCATCTTCCTGCCCTGACCGGTGTACAGGATCACCACCGCCACGGAACCGTCCGGATTCTGCGCCGCAGTCACTTCCACCTCCGGTGAAAAGCTGGAGCACCCGATCCGCACCGCACCCGGCCTGATATATTTACTGAACTGTCCGATGGCATGGAACATGGGTTTCACTTCCACCGTGTCTGTGGTCGTATCGCACATCACCGGCGCGTTACAGAAATTCCCCACATGGTTGGGGCCGCCCTGTTCGTCCAGCACAAGGTTCCAGTCCAGCCAGCTGTTCATTCCATGGTTCAGATCCCCGATCAGATCATGAGCGTACAGTCTGGCATGGCGCATATCGTCCGGCACATGTTCCGCACCCCGCGCGTACTCTACGCAGCCCTCGCTGCGCATCAAAAGCAGTTCCGGGAAGTCCTCCCGCACCATCTGCAAAGTCGCAAAATGATCTCCCGAATACCAGTGATAAGCCACGCCTGCCACCATGTCCCTGGTCGTCTCATCCACGATCTCACAGGCCCGCTCATAGACCCGTTCCTTGTTGTGATCCCAGATATACAGTTTCACATGCGCAAGCCCGTTCTCTTTCAAAGCCGGATACAGATAATCCCGCAGGAATTCCTTCTCTTCCTCCGCCGTATACTCGCAGGAATCCCATGTCTGGACGGCCAGCGGCTCATTCTGCACCGTCATACAGGAAATTTGTATGCCCCGTTTCTGATACGCCGTGATATACTTCACCACATAATCCGCATAGGCCTGATAACATTCCCTGCGCAGGTGTCCGCCGCCATTGCGCACGCCGGTCTCTTTCATAAAAGCCGGCGGCGACCAGGGGGAAAGCAGCAGCGATACCGGCTGTCCCAACGCTTCCTCCGCCATTTTGATTAACGGCTGTACATATTTCGCATCCCGTTCCAGTGTAAAATCACCAAACGCGGCATCCCCGGGATCTTCCACCGCACAGTAGTTGCTGACGGAAAAATCACAGCTGTCCATATGTATTCTGCCAAGCGTATAACCGAGCCCGTCCCTGCCGTAACAGGACTCTACGATCTCTTTCTGTTTCTCCCTGCTCATCCGCGCCAGCGTGTAACCGGCCGACTCCGTGAGCGCCGCACCAAAGCCCTGTATGACCTGATACCGCTTGCGGGGATATACATTCACCACATCCATCTCCTGCGCCTTACTGTCGGGCACCAGACTCGTCTCGTAGGTTTCCTGCCTGACGCCGTCACTGCCCAGTATCGTTGTGTACATTGTTGCTTTTTTCATTCTTTCCTCCATGCCGAAGCAGTTCTTTTGCGAAGGCCGCGAGCCAAATTTTAAATTTGGCTCTGCGATCTCGAGTTTGTGGCTCCGGCACAAACTCGCAGTTGAAAAATCAGCACATCAGTGTGATTTTTCAACCTTCCTCCATTCCGAAGCGCTTTGCAGTGAGGACACCTTCCCCTCACCGCTGCACTCTTCATCGGATCCCGTTTATTTTTCCTTTTAAAAAAAGAGGGGTTGACAAATCACTCATCAACCCCAATATCCCTTAACACAATCATTCCGTCATTCTATATAGCCTGTAATCGTCTCTTAGTTCAGACTCTCCAGATATGCATCCAGCTGTTTCTGACACTCTGCGATCACCTTATCGATTCCTGCAGCCTGCATTGCAGTTTTGTATTCCTCGATCGATGCTTCTACATTATCTGTATAACCCAGCTCCAACGGCCAGCCATACTGCTGTCTCGCATTGGTACATGCCGCAACTTCCGTGCTGATGCTGGAAGTATCCATGACAAAACCGGTAAATTTCTCGGCTCCGACGCCTTCCTTGATCTTTCCTTCCCATTCCTGCCGCAGGGTATCATAAGTCTCGGGTACACCGGCCTGGTTACGGTTCAGATCCATGGTACGTGCTGCCCACATTGCATTGGTCGCATACAGATCGGTGTCCAGGATCGTGAACTGTCCTTCGTCGTTCAGCTCATAGCTTGTTCCAAGCACACCGTAGTACAGCGCGTCATATACTTCCTGATCTGTGGTCAGCAGATTCCAGAACGCCAACGCTCTCTCCGGATTCTTCGCCGTGTTGGAGATAACCATGCAATCCTGCGTATACGGCAGATGTGCAATGTCTTTTGTCATCGGGCCATACTGGAAATCCCATTCCGGATGCAACACACAGAGACTTGACCAGGAGTCGATATTATGGAAACGCATAGCCGCTTTACCATTCTGTGTCTTCTGGGAATCCGTATCAGCCAGTGCGGACTTACTCCAATATCCCTTATCGCACCACTCCTTACACATCTGATAGAATTCTGTCACACCATCAAGATCATAGATCGCCTTGACTGTCGGATGCTCTTCCGAAGGATCATAGAACAGATAGCGCATGTTGGAATCAACATCCATAAGACCGTTCATTCTCGTCCACACAAGAGACAGCTCCGGTCCTGCCGAATACTGATCAAGCGCTTCCATCTCCGGATGATTCGCAACTATGTAATCCGCATACTGCTCTACTTTTTCAAACGTATCGATCGGACCCGTGATGCCTGCTTCCGCCGCAATATCGCCACGGTAAATACTTCCATAGGTCGTATAAGTGGGCAGCAGCGTAGGAACTGCATACAGCTTACCGTTGATCGTTGCCTGCTGCAGCGCGGATTCGGACTGCATTGCATAGTTATCCGGTGCATAGGCAGGAAGCAGATCATCCAGCGCCATAAACGCGCCTCTCTGTGCCAGGTTTGCAAAACCAAGCCAGCCTGCACAATATGCCATATCAAACTCTTCACCCGATGAGAACAGCAGCGGATACTTCTGTGCATACTCCGCCCAGCCGATCCAGTTGATCTTCAAAGTACAATTCAGCTTTTCCTTCAACAGGGTATTCAGGTTCTCGTCCACAATATCCTGTCCGGCCGGTCTGTCACTGATCACGTACATCACCAGTTCCACTTCTTTGGACGTGTCAACCTCTCCCGTTGCGCCTGCCTCTGAGGAGCTTCCCGAAGACGCTGCATCTCCTGAGGAAGACGCTCCGCCTGAACCTCCACAGCCTGCAAGCAGACCAAGCGACATTGTTGCTGCAAGTAATACTGCAACCAGTTTCTTTTTCATTCTTTTTTACCTCCTTATGGTTATCATTGCATAATTTATTTGCTGCCAAATAACTTGGCTGTACCAACAAAATCCTGTCTTTTAGCCCTTCACGGAGCCGATCGTAATACCTGCGATAAAGTACCTCTGTACGAACGGATAGACGATGACGATCGGTCCGGTCGCAACCACTGCCATTGCCAGTTTTAAGGAATTAGACGGCAGATTTGCCACCTGTATGCCGGCCTGCGCGGCAATTCTGGCAAGTGCCTGGGTCTGCTGCTGAATGGAATACAACATATACTGCAGCGGATATTTCTCCTCGGTGCTCATATACAGCATCGCATTATACCAGTCATTCCAGTAACCAAGTGCCAGGAACAGGCCGATGGTCGCCAGTCCCGATTTCAAAAGCGGGAAGATGATGGTAAAGAAGATCCTCCACTCACCCGCTCCGTCCAGTTTCGCGGATTCCACCAGCGAGAACGGTATATTATTGACAAAGGTCCTCATGATCAGCAGATAGAAAACATTGAACATACCGGGCAGGATCAGCGCCAGCATATTGTCCCGCAAATGCAAATACTGGATATAGAAAATGTAGGTGCTGACCATTCCGCCGTTAAACAGCGTCGTGAAATAGAAGAAGAATGACAGTACATTTCTATATTTAAAGTCTTTACGGCTGATCACGTAAGCCGTGATCGTCGTCAGCAGCAGACCGCAAACAGTACCCACTGCCGTGATAAAAATAGATACGCCGTATGCCCGGAAGATCCGTTCCGGCGTCTTGAAGATAATGTTGTACGCCTCCGTGGAGAACTCTCCCGGCAGCAGACTGAATCCGTGGAAGCTGATCCACTGCTCCGCCGTAAAGGAACCGGAAATAAGAAGCAGGAACGGGATCAGACAGATCACGGCGATGACCGCCACGATCGCATAACAGATCACATAGAATACTTTGGATGACGCGCTCAGCTTGATATTGCGCGGCGCTGACATCATTAAATCTTTATCTTTATTAGCCATAATGTCCCTCCTCTTAGAACAGCGCGTAGTCTTCGTCAATCTTCTTCACAACCGTATTGACGATCATGATGATCGCGAAGCAGAGTACTGACTGGTAGAACGTAGCCGCCGCTGTCATACCGATATCAGGATTTGTGATCAGGGAACGGAATACATAGGTATCAATAACATCTGTCGCGTTAAACAGCTGTCCATTGTTGCCGACGATCTGGTAGAACATCTCGAAATCGCCGCGCAGGATTCGTCCCACCTGCAGCAGGACCATCGTCACAAGCGTAGGTCTGATAGAGGGTAAGGTTATGTAACGGATCCGCTGGAAGATCGTAGCGCCGTCGATCTCGGCCGCCTCATTGATCTCTCCGTCTACACCTGTCACGGCCGCAATATAAATAACGGAATTGTATCCTGTCCATTTCCATGCGTTAAACGCACAGATGATAACCGGCCATGCCGTGGGCATCATGTAGAAGTTAACCTTTTCGCCGCCGATGGCATTGATCATGGTATTGATCAGCCCTGTCTCATAGTTGAAGATAGAGAATACGAATACACCGACTACAACCCACGAAATGAAATACGGCAGAAGAATGACTGTCTGTGTTACTTTCTTAAAATATTTTGCCCGTATTTCCGTGATAAAGATCGCGATCACCACTGCGAGCAGCTGGGAAGTCACCAGATTCAGCAGATTGTAGAGGATCGTATTTCTGGTGATCAGCCAGCCGGTTCCTGAATTGAACAGGTAACCGAAGTTTTGCAGCCCGTTAAAGGGACTGCCGAACACACCCAGATTGTACTGATACTCTTTGAATGCCAGGATCAGGCCGCTCATGGGAAAATACTGCATGACGAGAACCAGAATAAACGCCGGCGCCGCCATGGCAAAAAGTGCTTTGTTCTTCTTAAATTCATATAAGAAGCCTTCTTTTTTCATGGATACCCTCCTTACTGAAATATTAAATTTCATCTGTCCACACAAAATTTGTTCCTTCTCTTTATGTTAAACAAATGCTATAGAAATTATAGGCAATCCTTTGTGCAGTTTGAATATAGTAAAATTACGAAATTAAGGAATATTTTATGTTTTTTTATTTCCTGTTTATTTTTCCCGACAAAATACACAAAAAAAAGCAAGCCATTCGGCTTGCTGATATCCACAGTACCTACATACAGTATTTTTCTGTTATAGTTAACGACATTAGAAATTTCGTTTACTATAGTTTACATAACTTTCTCTTCCGCCTCTTCTATCGTCATCGCCGGAATCAATACAAACGCCGTCGTCCCTTCTCCGAGCACGCTCTCATACCTGACGCCGTATTCCTCCCCGAAACATAACTTTATCCTGAAATTAATATTCTTCACCCCGTAACCGCCCTTGATCTGATCGATCTTACAGGTGGTGGCCTCCTCCATCTGCTGCTGCGTCATGCCGGGGCCGTCGTCCTTCACCATAAAAAGAATGTCATCCCCCTGCCGCGCTACTCTGATCACGATAGAACACTGCCTGATCTCCGTCCTCTCTCCGATCCCGTGCAGGATCGCATTCTCCACGAAGGGCTGCAGAATAATATTCAGACACGCCAGAGAACGCAGTTCTTCCGGAACCTCGACCTTAAGATGAACCGCATCGTCATAGTGGAATTTCTGGATATTGACATATACCTGTACATGCTCCACCTCTTCACCGATGCTGATCAGATCCTTGCCGTGGTTCAGGCTCAGCCGGTAAAAACGGGCCAGATTCCACGCGATCTTCTCGATATCCTCCGCCTCATAGTCCATGGCGATCCAGTTGATCAGATCCAGTGTATTGTACAGAAAATGCGGATTGATCTGTGCCTGCAGAACACGAAGCTCCGCCACCCTCGCGTCCTTACCGAGCTGAAAATGCTCCCGCAGCAGCCTGCGTACCTCTCCCACCATAAAATTGAAGTTCCGGTATACCTCTTCCACCTCATCGCCCTGCTGGATCGAAGGCAGCTGTACATTGAGATCACCTTCCTGCAGATGCTGCATTTCCATACTCAGTTTTTTCAACCTGCCTACATAATAGTTGGACAAAAAATAAGATGCCCCCATGATCATGATCATCATGACCACCACCGCCACCGCAGCGCTCAGCACCAGACCGCGAAACTGCCCGTTATACTCACTTTCAGGGATCAAAGCCACCAGCTGCCAGCCTGTATCTTCTATCGGCTCCCGGTCCGCATAGTAAACCGTCCGTCCCACTCTGACAGATTCCCAGGCCTGCTCCCCTTTCGTGAGCAGAAAGGAAGCCTGCTCCCCTATTTTCTCAAACAGATCCGCATTGGAAGATACCGCACCTTCCCCCTCGGCATTGACCAGATAAACCAGCCCGTTGGACGTTATGTTGGCATTCTCCATCACCTGCACCAGACGTTCCCCGTCGATGCTGATGCTGCATACGCCCAACACATTTTCACCGCTGCTGTCCCTGATCTGGTGATACAGCGTCAACATGCTGTAGGTATCCATGGAACCGACGTCTTTCCTCTCCTCACTGTGTGCCAGATAATCTCTGCCCATAGCGAAATATTCCGTCATCCGTTCATAATCATCCCGCATTATCAGCCTGGTATCCGGAAAAATATAGTATTGATTACTCACATATACGATATCCTCAGAGATATACAGACCAAACCGATACAGAGAATTGGAGAATTCCAGTGAGGCAAATGCCCTGTTCAGCGTATAGAATTCCCTATATTGATCATCCAGATTTCTGGCGCCGTTAAATTCTTTAGCCGAAAGAATATCGTGAATTTCCCCGTTATTTTCTACCATCTGTGCAAGATATTCCATATTGTGAATATAACTGCCCACGAAAGACACCGCCTGGCTGACGGACTGTTCCCGGGAATAGTCCAGCTGATTTTTGTACTTTTCCAGCAGAACAGGATAAAAGACAGCGGCCACTGCCGTCTGTATGATCAGCAAAGGCACCGCGAAATAGATCATCATCCGCTTCTGCATAGACATCCTGTCCAACATCTTTTTCATCGAACCGATAAACTCTCCTTGTATTCCGACGGCGTCATATTCGTCTTCTTCTTGAAAATCTTGGCAAAATAATTAGAATCTTCATAGCCCACCATAGAGGCTATCTGATAGAACTTCAGTTTCGGCTCCTTCATCAGCCGTTTCGCCTTCCTGATCCTCACATCCACCAGATACTGCCCGATCGTCAGACCGGTGCTCTTCTTGAAAAGATTGCTCAGATAAGTCGGCGTAAGATAGACATGATCCGCAAGCTCTTTGATCGACAGGGAAGAATCCCCGTAATTTTCCCAGATATAATCCATGGTCCGCTTGACCACGTAAGTGCTCTTCTGCGCCTCTCCGCCCTCAAAAAGACCGGACAACCGGTTCTGCAGATACGCATTCATCTCCGCAAAGGTCTCCACATGCTCGAAATAATCCGCCTCTGCTCTGCCCGTCTCCATGCTCATATCGTCAAACCGCAGCGCCAGTTCCGCCTGCTTGATGACCAGATTCAGGGAATAATAGACATGGCGGGCATCCCCGTTCAGATAAACCTGTTTCTGCTCCAGCTCTCTGGCAACCTGATCCAACAGGGCGACGGCCGCCTCTTCCTCTTTCCTGGACACAGCCTCCGCAAAACGGTCAACCACCGTCATATCCAGCGCAAGCCTGTGATCCCCCTGCAGATCTTCCGGGAATGCCACATGATTCCAACCCTGATAAGCCAGCGACTTCTGCACCTGTCTGGCCGCCTGCCAGGAGTCCGTGATCGCCTCGGTCTCATCCACCTGGCTGCCCATGGCCAGAAACCATCTCAATTCTTCCCCGAGGATCTGCTCTACGACCCGTATGTACGCCTTCCTGCCCGCCCCGTCAAGCGGGATGACATCCTCCCCGCCGATCAGAAACGAGAGCGTCGTCGGATCCGAGATCTCTACCAGGATATTTCCTCTTATCTCCCGCAGCCATGTGTCAAACCCTTCCACCAGCCGCCCGCGGATATCCGCCAGATCCTCTTTCTGCCCCAGATGCAGGATCCCCACACAGAATACGTTCTTGCCGCTGGTATAGATCGGAAAAGAGACCGAGTCGATAAAAAGCGTGTGCAGATGCGCCTCCTTATGTTCCCTCGTCTTCTGCGCCCGGCTCACTGCCTCCTGCACCGCCTCCGAAATATCCTTCCTGTTGATCGGCTTCTCCACGTACCGCACCGCATGCAGGTCAATGGCCGCTTTGAGATATTCCTTGTCCGCATAGCCGGTGACGAAGATGATCTCGATCTCCGGAAAAAGCTGCCGCAGCTTCCGGCACAGCACAATGCCGTTCTCTCCGGGCATGGAAATATCGGACACCACGATATCCGGCACATAGCTTTCGCAGATCGCAAGCGCCTCCTGTGTGTTCGCCGCCACCCGCAGCTCATTGATCCCCAGGCTCTCCCATTTGATATGCTTTACCAGCCCGTTACGAATGATCGATTCATCCTCCACAATCATAATCTTCAAACGGTCTTACCCCCCCCCCTGAAAAAAATCACCGTTGACCGTTTATTCCTGCAGCCAGATATAACCCGCGATATTAACCGCTGCTTTACACGCAGGATAAATTTTTGACACAATCATTATAGCAAACTATACAAAGCCTGTAAACAAATATAAAAAAAGGGCAGGCATAATCTACAATCCTGCCCGTCCTTTTTTGTTGATTTTGAAAAATTTCCCCTGTTATGATTCAGTCATACAGCACAAACAGCCAGATCACAGCCGCCACACCGCCAAGCAGAACCGCCCCGATCAGGAATGCCGCACCAAGCGCCATCACGATATAACGCATCCGTTCCCGCCAGGTAAAAGGCGTATCTTCCCAGGGCTTCTTTCCTGCGCCGCTGTCCCCGCCTCCACCGGCTTCATCTCTTCTATCGCCCTTTGGTGCACTCTGCCATGCAGAAGAGTGCCTGCCGAACAGACCGACGCCTGCCAGATCGCTCATATCAGCGACGGTACGACCGTCATCTTCAAATTCATCCCGCCGCCCCATAGCTGCACCTCCACATTCTCATCGATTCAAACTCCAGTGTGCTGCCTGGTACGGACAGTACACCGGCTCTTATAAGAAGAATCGCCGGAAAGCGATTCTTCAAGACAGCCTGTATTCTTCTTATACGTCATCATACAAGTGGCACACCACATAGTGTCCGGGTTCGATCTCCTTCTGTTCCGGAGCCACTTCCTTACACCTGGCCATACAGTTGGCGCAGCGGGTGTGGAACTTACAGCCGGAAGGCGGATTGGCCGGGGACGGAATGCTGCCCTCCAGCACGATCCGGTTCATCTTCGCATCGGGATCCGGAATCGGGATCGCCGAGAACAGTGCTTTCGTATAGGGATGCAGCGGATTTTTGAAGATATCCTTCGTTTCCCCGTACTCCACCAGATTGCCCAGATACATAACGCCCACCGTATCCGATATATGCTCCACCACACTCAGATCGTGAGAGATAAACAGGTAAGTCAGTTTGTACTTCTCCTGCAGGTCTTTTAACAGATTGATGATCTGCGCCTGGATGGAAACATCCAGCGCCGATACCGGCTCGTCACAGACCACGAACTCCGGATTTAAAGCCAGCGCCCTGGCGATACAGATACGCTGTCTCTGTCCGCCGGAAAACTCATGGGGATAACGGTCCTTATGGAAAGGCTGCAGACCGCAGTGATCCATAATCCGGTCGATATAGTCATCGAACTCTCCCTTAGAAGCCAGTCCGTGTTCCCGCACCGCCTCACCGATGATCTCACCTACCGGCAGTCTCGGCGACAGGCTGGAAAAGGGATCCTGGAAGATGATCTGCATCTTCGTCCGCATGGCCCGCATCTCTTTGTTGGAAAGGTCATAGACCTCTTTGCCGTTAAACAACACCTGCCCGCCGGTCTTCTCCCCGGACAGGCGTAAGATGGTACGCCCCGTGGTGGTCTTGCCGCAGCCGGACTCTCCCACCAGTCCCATGGTCGTGCCGCGCCTTAAGTTAAACGTAACGCCGTCCACAGCCTTCACATGGCCGATGGTTCTGGCAACCATACCGCTTTTGATCGGAAAATGCTTCTTTAACTCATTGACCATCAGGATATACTGCGGGTCGTAAGTTACAGGGGTAAACTCTTTCTTTGTGGTATTTGCATCCGCCATTTACTTCTCCCCCTTTCCGTCATAGAAACGATAGCAGCTGACCTTATGGGTGGGTGACAGGCTGATCTCGCCGGGATATTCTCCCGCACAGCGCTCCACACACATCTCACAGCGGTCTTTATAATAGCAGTAATCAGGCATGTTGACAGGGTTCGGCACCTTGCCGGGGATCGAATAAAGTCTGTCCACCTGCTTGCCCACCACCGGTTTCGATGCCATCAGGCCAATCGTATAGGGATGACAGGGATTGGTGAAGATCTCCCGCACCGTTCCTTTCTCCACCACGCGTCCTGCGTACATGACTACCACATAATCCGCCATCTCCGCAATCACGCCCAGATCGTGGGTGATCAACATGATGGAAGAATTGATCTTGTCTTTCAAATGTCTTAACAGATCCAGAATCTGCGCCTGAATGGTCACATCCAGCGCCGTAGTCGGCTCGTCCGCAATGATGATACGCGGGCTGCACGCAAGCGCCATGGCGATCATCACACGCTGCCGCATACCGCCTGACAGTTCATGCGGGTACATCTGATAGACACCCTCACTGTTGGCGATCCCTACCATTTTCAGCAGCTCGATCGTTTTCTCTTTGATGGTCTCTTTGGACTTCCCTTCCTCGTCATGCAGGGATATGACCTCGTCCACCTGTTCGCCGATGCGGAAGACAGGATTTAAGCTGGTCATGGGTTCCTGGAAGATCATGGACACATAGTTGCCGCGCAGTTTCATCATCTTCTCATTGGGTGTTTTGGCAATGTTATACGCCTTGCCGTCCCCCAGATTCAGACGGATCTCGCCCTCCACGATCTGTCCCTGGGGACGCTGGATCAGCTGCATCAGGGACAGGCTGGTCACGGACTTGCCGCAGCCCGACTCGCCCACCACGCCCACGGTCTTGCCCACAGGCACCTCAAAGCTGACGCCGTCCACCGACTTGACCGTACCGGCATCGGTGAAAAAGTAGGTGTGCAGATCGTCAAATTCCACCGCATTTTCCGGATTGTGCATGGTCGTCAGATACTCGGACTCAGGCACATTCTTCCGTTTTCTCTGTTTTTCAAACTGATTGGTGATACGTCGGTTTTCTTTGGATATCTTCCGGGACTCTTTCGCGGTAAGATATCCTTCCGGTTTATTTTTAGCCATACTTTACTTGCACCTCCTAGCGTTTCATTCTGGGATCGAAAGCATCCCGCAGGCCGTCGCCCACGAAGTTAAATCCCAGAACTGCCAGCGACAGACAGACGCCGGCCGGAATCCAGATAAACCAGTAATTGGTCAAAACATAGGAGTTCTTTACATCATTGATGATATTGCCCCAAGAAGCAAAGGGAAACTTCACGCCCAGTCCCAGGAAGGACAAAGTTGCTTCCGTCAGCATCACGGAGCCCAGCTGCATCGTACAGGTAACAATCAGCTGCGGGACCACGTTAGGGATCAGATGCTTGAAGATCCGGCGGGATACCCGAATGCCGCAGGCTTCCGTAGCCGTCATAAACTCCTGCTCACGCAGGGAAAGGATCTGTCCGCGGACAAGACGGGCGATACCCGGCCAGCCCAGAATACCGAGGATCAGCATCAGATACAGCATACGCAGCTTCGGATCCACCCGCATACCGTCCATGGCCGCACCGAGGATGATGATCAGGGGCATTGAAGGAATACAGTAGAAAATATCCACGATACGCATGATCAGGTTATCCACCCACTTGCCGAAATATCCTGAAAGCCCCCCCAGAATCACGCCCAGCAGGCACTCAATGACCACGACAATGAAACCGATGATCAGGGACACTCTGCCGCCGTACATCAGACGGGTCAGCATATCCATGCCGTTGGCGTCCGTACCCAGCGGATGCTTCGCGGAAGGCGCCTCATACTGGCTGTACACATAAGTCTCCGTCTCCTGCATAACGGACCAGATCTTGGTGCTGGCGTCATAAGTGATCGTATAGTTATGCTCCTCACCGTCCTCGCCCGTGTAGGCGAATTCCGTGCCCTCCGCATCCAGCACCTGCTCTAAACTTTCCTTGAAATCTCTGGGGATAACGACGCCGTTCTCCTTCGACTGCACGACAAAGCGGCTGATATAGCCAAGCACTTCCTCACCCTGCAGGATGTTGCCGTCCTCGTCCAGTGAAAGCTCCATGCCGTCTACCGTGAAACTGCCGGTGCCGTCATTGGTGTACAGCTTAAGCGCCTCGTATTTCACGTTAAAAGCCGGCTCTTCTTTATTATCCGCAGCATTTACGATATCCTTATAAGCGATGGCGATCACGGAACCGTCCACGGAAACCGAATAGAAATCCTTCCCTTCCTCCGCCACGCCATAAGTCACGTCTTTATAATCAAACTCCGTCTTGCCCATCATCTGCGCCATCAGAAACTGCGCCTGCGCCGCCGAGCCGAAATCCGCTCCCTCGGCCGAGACATAACGGAAGTCTTCATTCCTCGTCACACCTACGTATTCTTTTTCCATATAAGTATAGGTATAAAACTGCTCATCCTCACGATAAGGAGAGATCATGCCGCCCACAAAAGAAAACAAAAACATGATCGCAAGGATCACAAGCCCCAGCACCGCCAGCCGGTTGCGGAAAAACCGCTTCACCACCAGCGCACCGGGAGAGAGTGTCTTCACACGCCGGTCATCATTCAAGGAGAGAGTTTCTCCGGAAGTGCTGTTCGCCTGTTCGTTCGGCTTATTCATATCAGACATATCCATACTCCTCCTTCCTACGCGATCCGCACGCGGGGATCAACCACGGCATACAATATATCGGTGAGCAGGTTGCTCGCCAGTGTTAAAACAGCAATAAAGGTCATATAGAACATGGTAAACGGAATATCACCGATGATCATGGACTGATAGGACGTAAAGCCGATACCGGGAATGGAGAACAGCGTCTCCGTGATCAGCGCACCGGTAAAAAAGCCGGGCAGAGATCCGCCGATGATCGTCACCAGAGTGACCAGTGTATTACGAAAAGCATGTTTGTACACAACGGTATGTTCACTTAATCCTTTGGCTCTCGCCGTCCGTATGTAATCGGCGTTCAGAACCTCAAGCATATTGGTTCTCGTATAACGCATCAACGGACCGATGGACGTGATCACAAGTGTAGCGATCGGCAGGACCAGATGATGCGCCTTATCCATGAACTGCCCCCAGGAATCGAGCTGGGCGTAAGTACGGCCTACGAGACCGGACACATCGAACCACTGCAGATTCACGGCAAAGACAAGTTTCAATAGCGTTGCAAAGAAGAAAGGCGGTAACGATATACCAAGCAGCGCACCCGCCGTGATCACATAGTCTGTTCTGGAATACTGTTTGGTCGCAGCAATGATACCGAGCGGTATCGCGATCAGAATCTGCAGCGTAAAAGAGATCGCTGACATCACAAAAGACAACCAGATCACGTCATGGAACTTCTGGATCACCGGAACCGTAAATTTCCAGCTGTCCCCGAAATTCCCCCGGGCAAAGTCTCCCAGCCAGGTAAAATACCCGGCAATGATACCCTTATCCAATCCGTACGATGCATTCAGCTGTGCGATCCATTCTTCATAGGGCTTCGCCCCTGGCGCGGTAGCCAGCTGCATGGCCATCGACTCCACATAGGAAGCCGGCAGGCAGCGCAGAACGGCATAGATGATCAGCGTCACGCTGAAAAGGATAAGGACTGATAACAAAATGCGCTTGATGATATAGGTACGCACAACTATCCCTCCTTCTTAAAAAAATTCCCTGCCCCAACGGAGCAGGGAATAAGTTCATGTTATTATTTCATTTCCAGATTGTATACTTCCTGCTGCCATGACAGATAAGGCGTCATGTCGGTCGGAAGCGTATCTCTGTTCACGCGCTCGGTAGAGAGCATTACGCACTCGGAACGCTGGTATACAGGAAGCTCTACGCCCCAGTCCATGATGATTTCCATAGCCGCTTTGTACAGACCCTTACGATAAGTCTGGTCTGTGGACAGACGTGCTGCCTCGATCATCTCATCCAGCTCTGCATCATTGATCTGATAGTAGTTGGTAGAACCGTCGCTGTGGTACAGCTGGAACATATCCGGATCAGTACCTGCCTGCCATGCCGCACACCACATATCCGCCACACCTGTCTGGTAAGAAGCATACAGGTCACTTGCATTCGCAAGGTCATTGACTGTCAGTGTGAGACCGATGGTGCCCAGCGCATCGCTGGCATTCTTTAAGATCAGGAAAGTAGGATGGTCGCCTGCGCCGCCTGCGCCGATGTTCACCACATACTCCATCTTCGCTCCTGCGGGAGCTGCCGTAACCTTACCGTCTTCTACGGTATAGCCTGCTGCCTCCAGATAGCCAAGCGCTGCTTCCAAAGCTGCCGCGTATCTGTCTTCTGTGGACATACCCTCTGTGTAGATCGGATTGCCTTCCACGTCTACGGAATAAGCCAGCTGATAACCGTCGTCCGTAACCTGAGGCGCTGCCCAAGATGTATTGGAGATCGGGTAGTTGATCACGGATGCCGTATTGCCGTAGTAGGAATCGATACCCTCATCACGGTAAGCGGAGATCACGGTCGCGATCGCTTTACGCAGGTTACGGGACTCCTCGGAAGAACCGTCCTCGCCAACCTTCACGTTGTTTGCCGCAAGACCTACATAACCATAACCGCGGTAGTCGATCAGGCGGGTAGTGATCACATCGCCGTCCAGATCCGCATTACCGCCGTTAAGATCGGCAACCTGGTTTGCCACGTCTGTGGAATAACTGGGATCTGTGATATCCATCGTACCTGCCGTGATACCTGTTACCCTATCTGCCTCTGCAGACTCCATGAAGTTCAGGTGCGGAATCTTCGGTGCGCCCTTGAAGTAATCCGGGTTGGCATCCATGTAAACAACACCGTTGGAGTAATCCTTGAAGATGTACGGGCCTGCGCCTAACGGCTTTCCGGTCTTCTCCTTCACGCCGGACAGGTCACCCTTCGGGAAACCGAAGCTGTTGTTCTCATAATCATACAGGCTCTCGTCACCGTAGTAGTGCATCGGTGAGATCGGAAGTTCCAGCTGATAGATCATAGTCGCATCAACCTTATCCGCTACCACACGCATGGAGTAATCACCTGTACGCTGGATACCGGAAACGTTCGGAGCAGACTCGCCGGTCTCAACACCAACCTGGTAAGCTGCGTCAAGCAGGCTCCAGATCGTAACGCCGTCTGCCGCTTCTGTCTCGGACAGTACATTGTAATCGCCTTCATATTTTTCTAACATGGCATCGAAGAAATCCTGAACGGTAGCGCCTTCCGGCAGTCCCTCGAATCCCCAGTTGGGAGCGATCGTCTCTACCGGATCGCCTTCTGCCGCATAACCGTTGGCGATACAGTAATCCAGGATTGCCTGTGCGAAGCCCTGCTGCGCTGCCGGGAAGTCTGTCTCCCAGAATGCCTTCTGCGTCGCTTCATCCCAGTTCGTGAAATCCGTATTGTCCTGTCCTGCCTTTACCAGCAGGCTGTAGAGCGGCTCCATACCGCTGCGGTATGCCTCGATACCCTCGATTGCCGTGGAGTAAAGAGTCGAGTTACCGTCATAAGTAGGATCCAGGAACACATACATACCGAAGATAACGTCGTCGATATCTGCGGTCGTGCCGTCTGTGAACTTGATGTCGTCACGAATCGTCATATCGTAGAAAACAGTGCCGTCTTCGTTCTCTGTGATCTCGATATTAGACGCCGTATAATAAGTATAGTCTGTTCCGTTGTAGGAACGGGTCTCTCCTTCGATACCGTTCAGGATCGGGTTACCCACGCGGTCAACTTCCATCGTGTAAACACGAACCATCTCGTCGATCATCGTATCATTGGCTGCCAGAGAGAAATACGGAGAGAACTTACCCTCCAGACCCTGCTCTACGCTGGCTACCAGTGTATCATTGGCAGGAGCTGCCGCAGAATCAGTTTCCTCTGTCTCGGAAGCGTCGCTCTCTTCCGGCGCTGCCGTCTCATCCCCGCTGCTCTCAGCAGGCGCTTCATCAGTTGCCGGAGCGTCGCTTCCGCCGCCGCAGGCAGTCAATGAAAGTACCATCGCTGCGGAAAGCAGCAAGGCTACATGTTTCTTCTTCATTGAAAAAACCTCCCTTTCTTAAGTGCTTCTTATTTTTTCCTTATATATTTTACATAAGATTATCTTTCTCGTCAAATAAAAAGTGAGAAATTCCATAAATTCTCTGGATTTTGGTGCATTTTTCAGGATTTCCAGAGGTCAGCCACCCTGCACCGCCCTGCCATGACGGATGCCGCGATCTGCACTGCACTGCAGATGAGGCACACCACCGCCCCTTCTCCACTGCCGTCCCGCAGGAGAAAAACAAGCAGGCCGGCAGCCGTCAGCGCCGCCCCCGTGAGGGGTAACAGGGTACGAAACGCATAGCGGACCACGCTGCGTTCATAAATATAGTCCCGCAGCGGGTTACCGCCAAACGTCATGCTCCCCAGCGTATAGGTGAGCGCGATATCCGAAATAAGCCAGAGCATATAGGGCAGGATCACATAGAAAGTATTCTGCAGCCCCGCCGTCGTCACGAAGCCGGGAAGGATGACCGACAGAAGCATCCCTGCCTGCAGCGCCCAGAGTTTTACAAGCATCCGGCGCCGCGAAACAGGGTCGGCATGCCACATCTTCCCGGTATAGACATAGGTGCCGTCCGCATTTTTCACAAAATCACGGAGATAACTTCTTCTGTTCTTCTTAGGACTGTCTTTATCGTCCTGTTTCCTGTCCTGTCTTTCCAGCTGCGTCATTCATCGTTCTCCTGCTTCTCACCTTATGCCAATCCTTCCAGATCGTACTCTTCCAGCCATTTGCGTGCGGCTGCGCATACTTCTTTCAGGCACTTGTCGCCGAAAGGATTATCCAGTCCGGCATTCTTAAGCAGATCGGTAAATACCGCGCTGCCGCCCTGCTTCGTGTATGCCATATAGTTTTCCCATGCCGCCTGCGGGTCTTTCTGGATCCTTGCCCAGAACTGCAGGGCCACCGTCTGTGCCAGACAGTAGTCAATATAATAGAAGGGACGATCATAAATATGATGCTGTCTCTGCCAGCCTTCCCCGTCGGCATAGAACGGAATATCCCCATCCAGACGCATCCAGGGCATGTAGATCCCCAGCAGCTCTTTCCAGACCGCGTGGCGCTGTGCCGGCGTCAGATCCGGCTCCTCGAATACTCTGTGCTGGAAATGGTCTACCATGGTGCCATACGGAATGAACGTCAGCGCATCGGACAGGTGGGAGTAGTAGAACTTACGGGTATCCGCACCGAAGAAACCTTCCGCCCATTTCCAGGCAAAGAATTCCATGGACATGGAATGAACCTCGCACGCCTCAAGAGACGGCCAAACCGACGCCATGGGCACACGTTCTCTGTTCATCCATGCCGCGAAGGCATGTCCTGCCTCGTGGGTCACCACCTCCACGTCATGCTGCGTGCCGTTGAAGTTTGCAAAGATAAAAGGCACTTCGTAATCGGGAATGCTGGTGCAGAAACCGCCGCCCGCCTTGCCTTCCGTGGACAGCACGTCAAGCAGCTGTCTGTCCAGCATCATGCGGAAGAACTCGCTTGTCTCGGGACTTAATTCGTCATAGAACTTCCGACCCTGCGCCAGAATGTCGTCCGGCGTCCCTACAGGTTTTGCATTGCCGGAACGGAATGCCAATGCGTTATCTGCAAAGCTCATGGGGTATTCCTTACCAAGACGCTTTGCCTGCTCCTTATAGATCTCCGTCGCCACCGGCACCAGATATTTCACCACGGCCGCGCGGAACTTCTCCACATCTTCCTTTGTATAACAGTTGCGCATCATCCGGTAGTAGCCAAGCTGCATATAGCCGTCGTAGCCCAGTTTGCGTCCCATCTTGTCCCGCAGATGCACAAGCTCGTCATACAGACGGTCGAGATCTGCCTGATGATCCTTGTACCACTGTCCCTCCGCCTTCCATGCGGCCAGACGGCGTGCGTCATCCGGATCGGACTTAAAAGGCGTGATCTGGGAAAGGGTGTAAGTGCCATCCTCAAAAGGAATCTGCGCCGAAGCCAGCAGCTTGGTATACTCCTGCTTCAGGTCGTTCTCCTGCTGCAGTTCCTGAATGATCTCCGGGGAGAAGGTCTTAAGCTCCATCTCCGTATTCAGGAACATCATGTTGCCGTACTCCGCCTCAAATTCCGGCCGGAACTTACTTTCCAGCATTGTCAGGTTCCATGCCTGGAAGTCCTCTTCCATCTCCGGCATGGCGCCGCTCCAGAATTTCACTTCCTCATCGTAGAACGTATCCCGGGTATCAATGTCATGCCGGATATGGGCAAGCGTAGCCTGCGTCTCGATACTTTTTCCCAGTTTTTCCTTCTCCAGAAAAACTTCTTTCGCCGCAGCATAGTCTGCCGCTTCTTTCAGACGCTTTGTCAGCGCCGCCAGCTGTGCCCTCAGTTCCTGTACATCAGGACGGGTGTAAAGCATTTCAGAAAATTTCATGGTCTTGTTGTCCTCCTTTTATGATTGCATGGTCTGTGGTATCTTTTCGGTCATAATCATACATATTGCCTGCCACACGTGACAGGCAACATTATACCATATCCGGAACAATTTCCCAATCCTAAAATTCTCATTTTACATCACATGAAATCCGAAAAAAGCATTGGTGTTGTGGTAACAGATATCCTCCACCAGCGCCGTCAGCTGCTTTCTGTCTGCCGGGTACTGGCCGCTCTCCACCCATTCCCCGATCTTCTCACAGAGAATACGGCGGAAATATTCATGCCGCGTATAGCTTAAGAAAGAACGGGAGTCTGTGAGCATCCCCACGAAACCGCCCAGCATACCGTTAGCCGCAAGCTCTGTCAGCTGTGACCGTATCCCCATCCGGTTGTCATTAAACCACCAGCTGCTGCCCTGCTGTACCCAGCATGTCTCACCTTCCTTCTGAAAACATCCGGCAATGGTGACCAGCGCCGTATTGTCACAGGGATTCAGGGAATACAGGATCATCCTCGGCAATCCCTTATTTTCGGCAAACGCATTCAATAACGGCGCCACATTTTCCACGCCGGACCTGCTGTTGACCGCATCGAACCCCGTATCCGGTCCCAATCCGGCAAACTGCGGCCGGTTGTTGTCGCGCAGGCAGCCGAAATGAATCTGCATCACCCAGTTCTTCTTCGCGTAGTATCCGGCGCAGGCAATGGTGAGCATCGTCTTGTAGGCATCCGCCTCCGCACAGGAAACCGCCTCTCCCGCCATCGCTTTCTGAAAGGCCCGTGCAGCAGCCACATCGTCCCTGACATACATGCAGTAGTCCAGTCCGTGATCGGCACACAGACAGCCGTGCGCAGCAAAATATTCGATCCGGTCACAAAGCGCCGCCGCCACATCCTCCGCACAGCAGATTTCCCGTTTTGTCACCGAAGACAGTCTGCGTATGTACTCCGCAAACCCCTTTTTCTCGATATTCACGGCCTTGTCCGGCCGGAATGCCGGCAATACCCTGATCTCCATGGTACTGTCAGCAGCAATCTGCTCATGCCAGCCAAGATCATCGCAGGGATCGTCCGTCGTACAGACAGCCTTCACATGAAACTGCCGCATCAGGCTTCTTGCCGAACATCCCTCCAGCATCGCATTGCACCTGTCGTAGATCTCGTCCGCATTGTCCGCCGTCAACGCATCCTCGATGCCGAACACCCGCTTAAGCTCCAGATGGCTCCAGTGATAGAGCGGATTGCCGATAAGGCGCGGCAGGATGGACGCATAAGCGCGGAATTTCTCCCGCGGCCCGGCTTTCCCGGTGATCTTCTCCTCCGGTATGCCGCCGGACCGCATCTGCCTCCACTTATAATGATCCGCGCCGAGCCAGAGTTCGGAGATCGTATCGAACCGGCGGTCCTCGGCAATCTCCCGCGGATCGATGTGACAGTGATAGTCAATGATCGGCAGCTTCTTCGCCACCTCGTGGTACAGCCATTTTGCCGTAGGCGTTGTCAGTAAAAAATCTTCGTCCATAAATTTTTCCATCGTATCTGTTCCCCTTACCTTTGATCGCATTTTTTCTTTTTTTCAGTATAGCAGAAAATTGTAATCCATGCCAGACCATAACCGGGCGCTTGCCGTTTACAGCCCGCTCTGCATGTATTTCTCCCGGAACTTCTTCGGCGTCTCCCCGGTATAGAGACGGAACATCCTGGTAAAATAGCTCTGGGAGGAAAAGCCAAAGGCCGCGCTGACTTCCGCGCAGGAACAGTCCGAATCCAGCAGCATGTTCCTGGCCGCCTGCAGCCTGCTCTCCATCACGTATTCGGAGATCGTCTTCCCCGTCTCCTTCTTGAAAAGCGACGACAGATAATCAGGATTCCGCTTTACCTGTGCGGCGATCTCCGTCACGCAGACAGGGCGGTTTAAATGGCAGGAAATATAATTCATGCAGTGCATCACCGTCTTCGAGTAGATTTTCTCCTTCTTCAGATCCGCCATATAGGCCGTAAAATACTCCACCGCCTCCAGGTGCAGATCCCGCACTTCCGCAACGGTCTTACATTTGTCCATCTGCTGGATATAGTAATCGCTGGAAGTATACGCCGTCTCGCTGTTCATGCCTCCGGTGATGGCAAAGCGGATGATCAGCGTCATGGAAGCCACAAACAGATACTTCATATTGGTCAGCGGGTCATCTGACAAATGGCCCTGTCTGCCTGCCGTAAACCTGCGGCGTGCCTCCTCCGGCGCCCGCGGATCGCCGTCCCGCACATAACGGTACACCCGCATTTCTTCTTCGTAATCCGTATGCCGGAAATCATTTTCCCGGTTCAGGAATTCCATATGGGAAACCTGTTCTTTGACTTTTCTCCGCATACCTTTCTCCATTTCCGTGCTGCCTGCAGCCCATTTATACTGCCGCTGTACATAAGTGAGTAATCAGCAGGCGCTGCACGCCAAAATCCTATATAAGTATAGTAACATTTTTCCCGGAAAATTAATAGAATCTTTTCCTGTTTTATCATACCATTTTTATAAATAATTCTATACGGAAAGGAATGGTACAAGACATGAACAAAAAACTGAAAGCAACCAGTCTGCCCGGCAGACCCACACAGGACGTTGCACCCTACGAAGCGGCCCACCGCGAGACAGCAAAAAAAGCTGCCGAGGAAGGTTTCGTCCTTTTGAAAAACGAGCACAGCGTTCTGCCGCTTGCCAAAGGCTCCAGACTGGCGCTCTACGGTGCAGGCGCTTCCAACCCCATCAAGGGCGGCACCGGCTCCGGCGACGTCAACGAGCGTGATGTAGTCAGCATCTACGACGGCCTGAAAGCTGCCGGCTATGAGATCACCACCGAAGACTGGGTGGCGAGCTTCCGCAAACAGTACGAGCAGTCACGTATCGAGTGGCGCAACAAAATCTGGGAACAGTTCGACAAGTCCGGCTGTGATTCCGTAGCACAGTTCCATATCTATGCCGCTACACAGTACACCATGCCGGCAGGCGATCTTCCGGAGAAGACCGATGCAGACACGGCCGTATACGTGATCAGCCGTATCGCAGGCGAAGGCGCCGACCGCTTCGCCAAAGAAAGCGACTATTACTTAAATGAAAAGGAATCCGAGATCTTAAAGACCATCTGCGGCATGTACAAGGACGTGATCCTGCTGATCAACTCCGGTGGTATCATTGATCTGTCTTTCCTTGACACCTATGAAAATATTTCCGGCGTGGTACTGATCTCTCAGGCCGGCATGGAGACCGGAAACGCCGTTGCCTCTCTCTTTACAGGCGACGTGACTCCCAGCGGTAAACTGACCGATACCTGGGCCTGCAAATACGAGGATTACCCGAACGCCGGAACTTTCTCGCACAACAACGGCAACGTGGATACCGAGAAATACGAAGAAGGCATCTATGTGGGTTATCGCTACTTCGACACCTTCCAGGTGCCTGTGCGTTATCCTTTCGGCTTCGGCCTGTCCTACACGGACTTCGCCCTCGCCGTAAAGGAAATCACCCTGTCCGCAGCCGACACCGTATCTGTTACCGTAAATGTCACCAACACCGGCAGCAGCTACAGCGGCAAAGAAGTCGTACAGGTTTACGTTTCCTGCCCGCAGGATAAGATGGAAAAGGAATACCGCCGGCTGGCCGGTTTCGCCAAGACGAAACTCCTTGCCCCCGGTGAGGCACAGGATCTGACCGTGGAGATTCCGCTCTACACCCTGGCTTCCTACTGCACAAAGACACCCGGCTGGGTACTGGAGAAAGGCGCTTACGGCCTGTTCGTGGGCAACAGCATCGCCGACGCAGCCCTGTCCGGTATCGTGAATCTGGAAGACGATGCCCTGCTCGTAAAGACGGAGAATATCTGCCCGCTCACCGACGAGCTGAAAGAACTGTCCGCACCCGCAGAAGCTGTGGCCGCGCTGAGAAACGAATGGCTGGCAAAAGCCGGTCAGGTGCCCGCCCTCACCGTAGATGCATCCGCCCTGCAGACAGCCACCGTTGTCTACGGCAGAGAACAGGATCATATCGCTCCCGAAGTAAAAGAATTCGTAGATTCCCTGAGCACGGACCAGCTGGTATTGTTAGCTACCGGTGATCCCGGCAGGAGTCAGAATGCCAGCGACGAGCAGAAGGAAAGTGCTCTCGGCTCCGCAGGTATCTCTGTTCCCGGCTCTGCTGCCCAGACAAGCAGCTGCGCTCTGGCAGATAAAAACCTGACGCCCATCGTTCTGGCGGACGGACCGGCCGGCCTGCGTCTGCTCCAGCGTTATCCGGTGGTAGACGGCGAGATTCAACCCGTTCCTTTCGAGATGAGCATCGAGCACGGTTTCCTTGCCAGAAATGCCGATATCGAGGGCGCAGAATACTATTATCAGTTCTGTACCGCTTTCCCCATCGGCACACTGCTTGCCCAGACCTGGGACAAAGAAGTGATGCACGAAGTCGGCAAAGCCGTATCGGAAGAAATGAATGAATTCTACGTAACTCTGTGGCTTGCACCGGGTATGAACATCCACCGCAATCCGCTCTGCGGACGTAACTTTGAATACTACTCCGAGGATCCGCTGCTCTCCGGTAAGATGGCGGCTGCCATGACCGACGGCGTACAGTCCGTATACGGCTGCGGCACTACCATCAAGCATTACGCCTGCAATAACCAGGAAGACAACCGTATGGGTTCCAACTCCGTCATCTCCGAGCGTACCCTGCGCGAGATCTACCTGAAAGGCTTCGAGATCGCTGTCAAAGAAAGTCAGCCTATGTCCATCATGACAAGCTACAATCTGGTAAACGGCATCCATGCCGCCAACAACTATGACCTGTGCACCAAAGCTGCCCGCGACGAGTGGGGCTTCAAGGGCGTGTTCATGACCGACTGGACCACCACCCACAACGGCCCGGACTGCACCGCTTCCGGCTGTATGCGTGCCGGAAACGATCTGGTAATGCCCGGTATCCCCGGTGACCACGACAATATCCGTGCCGCGCTTGCGGACGGCAGCCTGCCTTTGGAGCAGCTGAAACTGTGTATCGCCCATCTGGTGGATATCGTCTGGAAGTCCAACCGGTATGAGAATTGACCGCAAAGAAGCTGTTACATAATCAGCCCCAACATACTTAGTAAATGACATAACAAATTTCCACAGAAACAGGAACTGCAGCCGCCTGATTCAGGTCGCTGCAGTTCCTGTTTGTAGTATTTATAGAAATTTAAGGGGAATCTAAATCCGGATCACCGCTTTCACAATATCCGCCTTGTTATTCACGCTGTAGTCCATCGCCTTCTGCGCCTCGTCCAGATCAAAGATATCCGTCACGATGCCCTTCAGGTTCACCTTGCCCGCAGCTACCGCCTCGATCGCCATCGGATAGATATGACGGTAACGGAAGATTGTCTTGAACGTCAGCTCCTTATCAAGAGCCAGACTCATCGGCAGTGTCATCTCACCGCTCTTGCTGTAGCCAACCAGCACGATGGTCGCACCCTTCTTGGTCATGTGCATGGTCTGCACGGTGGTGATCTGCGTTCCCGCCGTCTCGATCGCCAGGTCACAGCCTCTGCCCTCCGTCAGCTTCATAACCTCCGCCACCGCATCCGTGCTGCTGCCGTTGATCACACCGTCCGCTCCCAGCTCCAGTGCCTTCTCCAGACGCTTCTCCAGAACATCTACCACATACACCCTGGATACGCCCATCGCCTTAAGTGCCATCATCGTCACCAGACCGATACAGCCTGCCCCCATAACAACCGCCGTCTGTCCTGCTCTGGCTCCGCCCTGCATGGCTGCATGGAATCCCACTGCCAGCGGCTCGATCAGCGCGCCTTCCATGGTACTCACATTGTCCGGCAGCTTGAAGCACAGATCCGCCTCGTGCGCCACATACTCCTGAAATACCCCGTCCACCGGCGGTGTCGCGAAGAAGACCACATCCGGACACAGGTTATAACGTCCCGTCTTACAGAACTCGCAGTGGCCGCAGGTCTTGCCCGGCTCTAATGCAACTCTGTCACCGACCTTTAAATGTTTCACGTCCTTACCGACTTCCACCACCGTGCCGCCCGGCTCATGTCCCAGCACAAAAGGCGGTTTCACGATAAAATCACCGATCGCTCCCGATTCATAGTAGTGCAGGTCACTGCCGCAGATCCCCACATACTCCAGCTTCACCAGCACCTCGTCGTCCTTCACCTGCGGAATCTCCCGCTCCTCAAAACCGATCTTGCCGATATCCAGCATCACCGCAGTCTTCATTGTTCCCTTCATTGTAAACTCTCCTTTAAATCTTTTCCTGTATTTCTGTCTTTTACACACACTTTATTAAATAGTTTTATTATGTTGATTATTATTATCTTATACTGATATCCCGCTTCTGTCAATCTAATTTTCACAAATCCACCATTTCCGTGATATTAGCCAACAGACTGCCCCTGTTTTTGTGAAAACTGTAAAAAAGAGGCCTTACCTGAATCAGCTGCCCATGCTGTTATTCTTTTTTCCTGAATCTCCTGCACAATCTTGTTGTAGGCTTTCTTATTCAGACGGTAGAAGAATAAAACTGCCGCCGTCACGATCCACAGCACACCGGGAACCGTGGTAAAGGAGTGCTTGATCACAGCCAGCACCGCCGGATTCTGCTGCTGGTTGGCCACATATCCGAAGCTGCCCAGAACAGCCGCCAGTATAGAAGTCCCGATCGCCATTCCGATCTTATTGCCCAAAGATATGAATGCATACTGGAAACCGTCGTTGCGAAGCCCCGTCTTCCACTCTCCATACTCCACACAGTCCGGTACGATCGCATAGATTGCCGTGTTAAATCCGGAAAAGAAAAACTGTGACAGACAGGAAAACAGGTAAAATGGAACGGGAGATTTCCCAACCGTAAAAAAGTACATGCAAAACATACTGATCCCTGTAAGCAGCGCAAATATGGAAGCCGAACGTCCTTTATTGTTTGTCAGCCGAAATACCATCGGGAAGCAGGCTGCTCCAATGATAGACGGAATGATGATAAAAAGAGAGTAAGTACTGAATAATGCCTGATCTCCTTCCACATAGGTAAAGTAGTAGAGTGCATCCGCATTTCTGCCATAAAGCGTTACCCCGAACAGGAACTGCCCTGCCACCGCGATCAGATAGGGCCTGTTTTTTACAACAGCGGACAGCTGTACTTTCAGAGGTGTTTTCTCTTTCTCCGGCACCTCCACCACTTCCTTTGTCCTGGCAAAGCAGAAGATATGACATGCGGCAAAAATACAACCGTATATGACCGCGATCAGAAGATACCCTCTCCTGTCATTTCCCTTTCCAAGCGCAGCGATCAGGGGAACCGTTATGATATTGATAATGCCGATGGCGATCATCGCACTGACGGAACGAAACGTGTTGATCTTCGCCCGCTCTTCGATATTCTGCGTCATTGCACCGCACAAAGTTCCGTAAGGGATATTGACGCAGGTATACCCTAATACCAGAATGCAGTAGGTAACTGCCATATATATGATCTTTGCAGTAGAGGACCAGTCCGGATGTGCCCAGAAAGTCAGCATCAATACCAGAGCGGTCAGCGGCGCGGCGATCAAAAGCCAGGGACGGTATCTGCCCCACCTCGTATGCGTCTTGTCACTCAATCCGCCGATCACAGGATCATTGACCGCATCCCAAAATCTCGAAAACAGCATCAGTCCTGCAACCGCACTCATTCCTATCCCGAACACATCCGTATAAAATATCATCAGGAAATTTCCTACAAACATCCAACTGAAATTGCATCCCACATCCCCCATGCCATAGGCGATCTTACTGATCAATGGCACTTTTACATCCGTATTTTTCTGCTCCATTGTAATCCTCCTCCTTCATTCATATCTGTGACTATACCTCAAAAACAGTATGATTTCACTCCTTTCCCTTTTCTCTATCTTTATTTGTTACTTTATTAAATAGTTTTATTATGTATTTTATTTTATTGTCGCAGGACTGTTTTGTCAACCGCTTTTCATCAACTCCTCTACTTTCGTCATTTTCGCCAAAACACTGCTGCAGCTTTTATAAAAAACGCCCATAAAAAAAGAAGCCTCATCTCTGAAACCTCTTTCTTTCCCTGTCACCCCGCGTTTCCTATCCGGCTGACAAATGTCTCTATCACATGCAGCGCTGCCCTGCTCTTAAGTCCTGACGACAGGCACCCGATCGCTATTCTTTTCATGCGATTTGGACGCTGGCAGCTTGGAGATTCCCTGTGCCTTGAAATACCGGGCGGCAGATTCGGAAATGATAAACTCGCTTT